>Ga0209536_100001123_pt1 | contig 44254 bp, 44 predicted proteins | sample DeeMarSeWOR28_12_FD_187461 | JGI IMG/M metagenome (GOLD analysis project Ga0209536, IMG submission 187461) | Marine sediment microbial communities from White Oak River estuary, North Carolina - WOR-2-8_12 (SPAdes) (version 2) | ecosystem: Environmental > Aquatic > Marine > Intertidal zone >...
CTCAAAAAGCGTTTCCATATCTTTTAGTGAATCGATTGCAACGCCCACTTTTCCCACTTCTCCTTCGGCAAGAGGGTCGTCTGAATCGTAACCGATCTGCGTTGGCAAATCGAAGGCGACGGAAAGTCCGGTAGTACCGCTTTCCAATAAATACCGGTAACGTTTATTGGACTCCCTGGCGGTGGCATACCCGGCGTATTGCCGCATAGTCCAATACCGGCTTCGGTACATTGTGGGGTAAACGCCTCGCGTGTAAGGGAATTCCCCCGGGAAACCCAGCTTTTCTTCGTAATTGAATAAATTGTCGGGAAGGAAAACTCTGTCCAATTCTATGCCGGAATCCGACATAAATACCTTTCGTCTTTCTCCTGATTTCGAAAGGGTTTCATGAAGCGTCGAATCCTCCCATTTTTTTTTCTTTTCTTGAAGGTTTGCACTCATGTTATCGACCGTCATGTCGGATCAATTTATTCCTCCTGCATAAAGTAAATATAATAATTTGAATCAACTCAACAAACAAAACTTTATTCGATAAGTGGTGAGAAAACAGGACAACGGCTGCTTTTGATACATGAGGTGGGTCGATTATCTCGCGCAAAAACGGGGTCATCTACGATCGCTGAATTTTCAAAAGTAGATCATTTTTCTCGACTTTTTGATTTTCTTTTATCAGCACCTCCTGAATCTTACCTTCAATTTGAGACCGAATTTCATTTTCCATCTTCATTGCTTCCATGATCACAAGCGGTTGACCGGCTTGAATCGCCTGTCCCTCTTCAACTTCAATTTTTAGAATTAATCCCGGCATTGGTGCGAGTATTTCTCGCTTCGTATCAACGTTTTCGGTACCTCCCAAAATTTCTGCTTCAATTTTCTTCCTCTCACTTAAAACCGGAACAATATATTCGTTTTGATTAATGACAACGCGAATCTCTCTGTCGCCCCGACGAGCTTCAATCAACGATGATTGATTGTCAATAATTAAAGAGAAATGATTATTATCTAATTGTTTGAGATCAACGATTTTGGTTCGTTTGCCGTCAGATATTTCTAATACCCCATCTTTTTCAATCACTTCAAATTCAGCGAATTTATTTTTCTGCGAAATGTATATTTTCATACTGCGGCGATATCTATTTATTTTTTTGATTGAATTTCACACGCCGGAGTTTCCACTTAGATGAGTGATTTGCCGATTTAGAATTTGTGGAAATCCTGACGCTGCTCTGTTTTGCTCGCTCACGGTAAAAGGCTATGGCTAACGCTGCCAGATGCGCCTTTTCCTCTTCGGACTTAGTTTGAAGTTTGATATCCTCCCAGTGCGAATCAATGAAATGGGTGTCAAAAATTCCTTTGGCATAAGCCGGGTGTTCCATTACCCTGCAACAGAACGGAACGGTTGTTTGAATGCCGCTTATTTTATACTCTTCAAGCGCCCGGCGCATTCGTCGAATGCATTCATCCCTGCTGCCTGCCCACACAATTAATTTGCTAATCAACGGATCGTAATACATAGTGATCTCAGAGTCGCTGTTGATGCCGCTATCCAGCCTGACGCCCGGTCCCTCTGGGTTATTGACAATATTTATTTTCCCCGTAGAAGGCAGAAAGTTGTTAAAGGCGTCTTCTGCATAAATGCGGCACTCGATGGCATGCCCGTTAAACTTCACTTCATTCTGTTTGAAAGGAATCGGTTTCCCTTCGGCAATTTGAATCTGTAACTTCACCAGGTCCAATCCCGTGACCAACTCTGTTACAGGGTGCTCAACCTGCAGGCGTGTGTTCATTTCCAAAAAATAGAAATTTCCGTTCTTATCGAAAAGAAACTCCACCGTACCAGCGCTAACATACCCGCATGCCTTCGCCGCCTGGACGGCAATTTGCCCCATGTCCTCTCGTTTTTTTGCAGAGATAATTGGCGAAGGGCTCTCTTCAATTACTTTTTGATGCCGGCGCTGGATTGAGCAATCCCGTTCTCCTAAATGGATGTAGTTACCATGCTGATCCCCCAAGATTTGGATTTCGATATGTTTGGGAGATTCCAAGTACTTTTCAATATATACTGCCGGATCAGCGAAGGCCTTTAACGCTTCATTTCTACCCGCTTCAATCGCGCGGGACAAATCGGAAGCAGAACGCACTATGCGCATTCCTTTGCCGCCGCCACCTGAGGCAGCTTTGATCATAATAGGATAACCGCCCAAATCCTCAACAATCTTCTCCGCCTGCTTTGCCGATTGAATAAATTCCTTTGATCCGGGGACGACAGGGACGCCGGCATTCATCATTGAACTTCTGGCTTCCGTCTTGCTGCCCATCAGGCGAATTGTATCCGGATTGGGGCCGATAAAAATGATACCCTTCTGCTGCACTTGCTGCGCAAATTCGGCATTCTCCGCCAAAAATCCATAGCCGGGATGAATCGCATCTACTTTCGCTTTCAGCGCCGCATCCAGGATTTTCTCAATGTTCAAGTAACTCTCGGAGGCTTTAGCAGGACCGATAAAATACGCTTCATCTGCCATTAAAACATGAGGGGAGATGCGATCAGCCTGGGAATAAACCGCAACAGCTTTAATGTCCATTTCTTTGCAGGTCCGAATAATACGAACCGCTATTTCACCTCTATTGGCAATTAATATCTTTTTTATTTTTGCCATGTATTGCTTCGAGCCTGTTTCTTCTTCGAATAAATTGTATACAGAAAATCCGTTTGGACTTCATTCATTTTGGCCTGATGCTCGCTATCTGCCCCGCCTTTTCCCCTCGCACTTGGCGACCTATCTACTGATCCCTCGAATTGTCGATTCGTGGAACGGTCTTGTAGAGAATCTCCGTGGTGACCTATGCGCTGACCATATAAAGGAATGACCCTAAATAAAATACTACGCCGATTGCGATCTAATTTGATTGTTGAAATTTCATATTCAAGCCCTTGATTTTCACCAAAAACCTCCAATCTCTGTAACGAACGCCTGAATAAGTAGACTTTTTTGTCATTTAAAGACATTTCCAACGCCCATTTGTTCAGATAGCCCAATTTCAAAACTTCGGAAGTATTGTCATCCTGAATGACGACGGGAATTAATCCTGATGAATTAAAAACAATTTTATGCTCGTCATCAATGAAAAATTCATCCCGTTCCGTGCGATCACTTGATTGTTTTTTGCTCTTAAATAAGGCCATTCAAATCTCCCCTATTGCCAAAAGGTAAGATAAGAAAATACACTCACTTTGTAAATACAATTCAAAATATGATTTATGCTATCGGTATAACTGGAGATTATTCAATCAGGAAGCTAATTCAAATCAGGGAATTCGGGAAGGTTCATTCGAGTAAAACCCGAAAAATGAAATTACAATTTTTCAAGTTCGAGTTCTTGCTTTCTCTCTTTCCTTAGGTACTGGCTTAGCAAATCCATAGTGATTGTTATCTGCTCCTTCACTTTCCGGCTAAAACAGTTCGGATTCGAGGCGAGACATGCTTCATTATAGCAGGAGTCCAGTGATTCCCGACAATCATAACTGTAATAATAGTCAGGAATTGGTTTATATTTTGATTTAAGCTGCTCTCTCGTTAATTGTGCGGCGTCATGCCAAGTTAGAAAAAGCAGTTCATTTTCAAGAAAATCCCTTAGTTTTTGTAACTGGGAAGCGCTTAATCCGGAAATTAGTTCTTCACTATCCTGATTAGTGAGCAGTTTTACGAGGAATTCCGCTTTCTGCAAAAGACTAAATTTATTATTTGAATTCTTATTCATAGATAAACAAACCAACATTTATTAAAAACATATTGCTAATTATCGAAATAATTTTAAAAAAATAAAGGTTATAGCTTAGCCAAAATGCACAGAAAAATATCTTAGCGTTTTACGTATAGAAGAGATTAGGCTCACTTTGCGGTGTGAGAAATCTTAAATTCAACTCTCATTAAAATCGGCACCTATCCTTCTCAGCAAATAGAAGCTGATGAATCCAACAACAATTCCTGTAAACAGACCTGCTAAAAACAGAACCGGTAATAAGTACCAGATAACAGCATTTTTAAACAAAAAATAAACGGCGACGAGAAGTTGCCCCAGGTTATGAAATATAGCACCGATAACACTGACTGAAATAATCCCGAATACTCGCAAGTAATAGAATAATCCCATCGCAGTAACAGCCAGTAGCCCGCCGCTAAGGGATAAGAAAAATCCGGGCGTAAACAAATTTCCCACAAAAAATGAACCGATTAATATCCGGAATACCGAAACGGTAAGCGCCGCTTTCCAACCCAGCCAATAGAGCGCTATAATTGTCGCAATATTTGCCAGCCCCAATTTTAGCCAGGGTATGGGACGGGGAAGATAAGTCTCAAAAACAAACAGCAAAAGCCCGACAACGATGAGTCCGGCAACTCTTGCCTCATACTGCAAGGATTTCCTATCCGGTAATTGCTTTGATTCCACGACCATCATTTCTAACCGGCATAAAAATTAAGATTTTCTTAGGGACGCAAACAATCATTTTTCCCGGCTCCGAAATGGAGCCCATTTTAATACATATTTTTTGCGCGCAATCGTTCTGAGTTATTCTGATTGAATTATTCTGAACCTGTACCTGAACGGGAGGAGTAAATTCATCTAGATCGATGATTTGGTCTTTCTTCAAATCAACTTCGTACTCAATTGAATTATCTAACTGAATGAGCGCACTACTTCCTAATGTGTCCGCCGGGTTAAATCCCCCAAATAGCCAATACCCTGCGAAAAGTAAAAACATTGCCAAGAAAATATCGCCGGATTTAAACAATCTTATAAGACCAGTTTTCATGCTATCCCAATCATTTGATTTTCTCTATTCCTAAAATCTGGGGTTGTCCAGAAAGTCGGTTCCGATCCAAATAGAGTCCTGCTGAGCTTGCCCGCCTCCGCCGAAGCGAAGCTCTGGCTTCGCGGAGGCAGGTCGAAACATATTAAAAATTAGACATTCTATCATCCTTCGACAAGCTCGGGATAACAATGTATAGACTTTGTGGACAACCCCAGATTTTTTGAGGGGAGGTTTTTAACAGTCTTCTTTTTTGTCAAACCTGTCCGATTATGGCTTTTAGAATCCATTATTCAAAGATACAGATAGTTTCTGCGGATTAAAGAATCTTTTTTTGCTTTAGGAAAGTCAGTTGACACTTTATATTTAACATTAATTGAACAATAAAAATTAAAAATCAGAAGGAGATTTACCATGGCTAATAACATTATTGAACTACTTGGCAGCGAAGCCAAATCGTTGCTGAACTATGAGTCCAAGACAATTCCTAAAGATCAGCTACACTTGCCCGGACCTGATTTTATTGATCGAGTCATGAGTCATACAGACCGCAGTCCCCGTGTATTGCGAAATATGAGTGCAATATTTGGAAATGGACGGCTTGCCCGCACCGGTTATTTGTCTATCCTGCCGGTTGACCAGGGTATTGAACACTCCGCCGGTGCTTCGTTCGCGCCAAACCCAATTTACTTCGATCCGGAGAATATTGTGAAACTAGCAATTGAGGGCGGATGCAATGCGGTAGCTTCAACACTGGGCGTCTTGGGAGCTATTTCCCGAAAATATGCTCACAAAATTCCTTTTATTTTAAAATTGAACCATAATGAGCTTCTCACCTACCCCAACAAGTTCGATCAGATCTTATTCGCTAATGTGGAACAGGCATTCGATTTGGGTGCCGTCGCCGTCGGCGCGACCATATATTACGGCTCGGATGAAAGTACCCGCCAAATTCAGGAAATCGCTGAAGTATTCCATCATGCGCATGACCTGGGAATGGTTACAATCCTGTGGGCTTATTTACGCAATCCGGCTTTCAAGGCTGATAAGGATTACCATGTTTCCGCCGATCTGACCGGGCAGGCAAATCATTTGGCAGTGACAATTGAGGCGGATATTGTTAAACAAAAACAGCCCGAAAATAATGGCGGCTATAATGCTCTCAACTTTGGTAAAACGCATGCGAAAGTGTATTCAGAGTTAACCACGGATCATCCCATCGACTTGACTCGCTACCAAGTGGTAAGCTGTTACATGGGAAGAATCGGTTTGATTAATTCCGGCGGCGCGTCCGGCAAGGACGATCTGGCCCAGGCCGTTAAGACTGCGGTGATCAATAAAAGAGCCGGAGGAATGGGGCTCATATCAGGTAGAAAGGCGTTTCAGAAACCCATGAAAGAGGGCGTGCAATTGCTCAACGCAATTCAAGATGTTTATCTGAACAAGAAGATTACAGTGGCATAATTAAACTGCAAGGGAAGGAGAGACAGATTGTAATAAGTGTGCCATTTAATTAGTCATTCGGTTGTCATTTGACTGCGTCGTCATAGGATGGAGAAATGACCCAATAATGGCGTGATGGAAACGTGACAATCCAACACTCTCGATCTACTTCCAATATTCCAACCTAATTTATTTCTGAATGACTTCGCGCTTTGTGGTAATCAGTTATGAATAATCAAATCTATTTTCTACCAATTCATTTTTGAAATCTCTTTCGGAAAAATTCAACCGTCATTTTAAACCCCTCATCCAACGAAACCCCTGGTTTCCATCCCTGCTCTTTTTGAATTAACGAATTATCCAACACACTTCGCAATTGCTCTCCTGCTTTTGCCGGTCCGTGAACTTCCGGAACATCCATTTCCAATGCTTGACTTATTCTATTAAATAAAAAATTCACGTCGGTCTCAATACCCGTTCCGATATTATAGATTTTATTTTCTGCACCACTCAGGGCAACTTCATTGGCCTTGACTACATCTCCCACATATACGTAATCCCGGGTCTGCTTGCCGTCTCCATTAATCACCGCCTGTTCCCCTTTTAGCATCTTAGTAGAAAAAATTGCCACGACACCGGCCTCACCGTGCGGATTTTGCCGAGGGCCATAGACGTTTGCGTAGCGGAGAATGGCATATTTTAATCCGTAGGACTGTTGATAAAAGTACAGATATTTTTCGGTGGTCAACTTTGTAATTCCGTAAGGAGAGAGCGGGCGAAGGGGGTGATTCTCATCGGCCGGAAAATAATCCTGTTCCCCGTAAATGGCGCCGCCGGTAGATGCAAAAATCATTTTTTGTACGCCATGCTTAACGCAGTTTTGCATCACATTCAATCCGCCCAACACATTTACGGTTGCATCGTAAATGGGATCGTCCACTGATTTGCGTACATCCATTTGGGCAGCATGATGATTAACAATGTCCGGTTTTTCCTTTTCAAAGATTTGACTTAACTTCGAATCGCAAATATCTACTTCATAAAAAGCAGCTTTGGAGGGAATATTCTCCCTCTGTCCGGTAATTAAGTTATCCACAATCACAACCCCATGCCCCAATTCAATATAGCGGTCGGCCATGTGCGACCCAATAAAACCGGCCCCGCCGGTAATGAGTATTTTCATAAATGCTCCTTTAATCGGATTTTAGAAATTTGAGCTTACACTATCGGAAAAAAAGGGTAAGAATTTATCATTAAAGAGAATCACTGGTAAGCCTTCTTCCCAATATCTTTTCGATAGTGCATATTTTCAAAACTTATCCTACCTGCTGCGTGATATGCTTTTTCCACCGCATTTCTAAGTTCATCAGCAACTCCGGTAACCCCCAACACCCGTCCCCCGCTGGTGTAGAATTTGTCTCCCTCTTTTCGGGTGCCGGCATGAAATATATGAACACCTTCGTCAGCAATACTAAGCCCGCTTATTTCCTTTCCGGTTTCATACTTGTCCGGATACCCTCCGGAAGCCAGCACCACGCAAACTGCGCTTTGAGAATGATTCTCAACTTTCAATGAACCCAAAGTCCACCTTTGAACGGCATCAAAAATTTCCAGCAAATCCGTTTTTAGCAATGGCAGTACAACCTGCGTTTCCGGGTCACCAAAGCGGCAATTGAATTCCACCACTTTAGGTCCCCATTCGGTGAGCATCAAGCCGCAATACAAGACGCCTGTATAGTGGATGCCCTCGGATTGCAGCGCCAATAATGTCGGCTCAACAACATCCCGAATTGCCTTATCATAAAGTGAATCAGTTAAAAATGGAGTTGGCGCGTAACTGCCCATTCCACCGGTATTTTTGCCTTCATCATTATCTTTAGCGCGTTTGTAATCCTGAGCCGAGGTTAACGTGACATAATCTTTCCCATCGGTTATCACGAATAGACTTGCTTCTTCTCCGGACATAAATTCCTCAATCACAACTCGCGCGCCGGCGTCTTTGAAGATTCTTTTCGCCATCATATCGTCAAGGGCGGCCTCCGCCATTGCTTTGTTGGAACAAACGACGCTCCCCTTTCCCGCTGCTAATCCATCTGCCTTTACGACGATTGGCTGATCCGGTAAATCATTCAAATATTGCAGGACTAAAGAATAATCATCAAATGTCTTAAACCAGGCGGTAGGAATCCCGTACTTTTGCATAAGATTTTTCGAGAATATTTTGCTGCCCTCCATTTGTGCCGCTTTTTGATTGGGGCCAAATATTTTGAGATTCTGTGCCTGAAAATAATCTGCTATCCCGCCAACCAACGGCTGCTCCGTACCGACAACGGTTAAATCAACTTCCTTTTCTTTGGCGAATGCAGTCACGGCTTTGAAATCATTGACATTTAACGGTGGGCATTCGGCTATCTGCTCGATGCCTCCATTTCCCGGAAGACAATAAATTTTCTTCACATCCGGATTTTGAGCTATTTTCCAAGCCAGAGTATGTTCCCTTCCGCCGCCGCCAATTACCAGAATATTCATAGATCAGCCCTTTGTTTTCTCACTTTTTTGCTTTGATTGACCTAAAATATATTTCTCCCGTTCAATAATCAGCCGGGTGAAATCTTCATCCAGATCATGCGCCTTATTCAACATTTTTTCGGCCGCATCATAATCGCCGGTATCCCGCAAACATCGTGCGTAGTGAATTCGAATCCAAGCGCGTTGGTAATCATCTTCAATTTTGTCAAAATCGGGTGCCATTTCATCATACCGTTGCTTTGCCAAACCATACTTTTTTTGGTAATAGTAATTTTCCGCTAATAGATCAATTATCATGAAAGGGACATTGGGATTTTGGGACCTTGCGCCGGAATCGGACTCTTTTTTAAGCGCCTTTGCCCTAATAAGACCTTTTTCGAACTGGCGGCTGTATAACAAATTACGAGCATATATTTCCTTATACATGAGAGAGTCCATTGGATATTTCAAGTACATTTGTGCCTGATAGTACCAATACTTGGTTTGATTATGCTTAAAAATATTTTTGAAATAGTAACGAGCGGTATCCTGCTTGAATGATAAAGCCGCTAAAATGCCTTTGTAAAATTTGATGGCGGATTGATAATATAACGATTTGCGGGTTTGCAGCTGAATCAAAACATCAAAAAGAGAATCGGCGTCTTCGAACAAATTCATATCATAGTGGGAAACAGCCAGGTTGTAGTACTTGATATCCACAATTTGGGGTAATATTGTTATAAATGAATCCGGCACAGACTCACAATATTCAATACATTTTTTCATATACCCGAAGCGGCGGTTATGGTAGGCTAAAATCAAACTGAGGGCCGCATTGGAGGGATATTTCCGGTATAACCCCATTAATTTCTGAACCGAATGCAGCTTATCGCCTTCCAGAAAATAGCGAATAATATAAAAAGTCAAGTACGCCTCCACCCGAAAATAATGTCCGCTTTGGCTGGTCAGCAGTACTTCGTATCTCCCTTTTTCCTTGTCGCCATCAAATCCCAAAATTCCGGCAATAAATTTAATAATACCGGGCAATAGATCGACGTAATAATGAAAAATGCCTAATCCCAAATAGGCATCATTGTAACCAGGATTTTCTTTGATGACGCTTTCCAGATAATATTTCGCTTTTCGTCCAGACCAATAGCCGCCAAAATAATTTCGATCAACCACGTTATTAATTGCTTTTAGTCCGTAGGAAACCCCCAAATAGAATTTTGCATCCGTTTGTCTGGCTGTTCTTTCGTCATCTTTGGAAACTTTACTTTTATAATGATTTGCCTTATCAACCGACATTTCAATCTGGCTGTCAAGCTCTGCCGCCAGCGAAGCATTAGTCATGTCCTGGGAAAATACAATCAGGGTCAGGTACGCTTGGTAGAAATAACCGTGCGGGTAATCCGGATATGTGCGAATGATCTTATCAAATGTCTTTTGGGCGCCGGAAATATTTAGTTGATAAATATATTCCTTGCCTTGAAGGATCAGGCTATCCAATCGTGCCGGAATTGTACTGGCAAAGATTGAGGAGCAAATAACATGGAGGAAAAGAATAATTGGGAAGATTACTTTGTTTGACTTACCCATCTTATTTGTGCGATTTCTCTTTTAACCGTTGAATCTCATCACGAAGCTGCGCAGCTTTTTCGAATTCCAGGTTAGCAGCCGCTGAGTTCATAGCCTTTTCCAATTCGGAAATCAACTCCTCCCCGGTCAAATCATCCAAATAATCAAATTGTCGAGCCTGTTTCTTTGTCTTGTATTTTCCCCGCACATCTGCCACCGCCGTCGTTCTTTTGATTTCATCAGCCGATTTATAGATTGTCTTCGGCAAAATGCCATGCGCTTTGTTGTATTCCATTTGCTTCTTTATTCGCCGTTGGGTTTCTTCTATTGTTTTTCGCATCGATCCGGTGATCGAGTCGGCGTAAAAGATTACTTTTCCCTTCACGTTTCGCGCGGCACGACCGGCAATCTGCATTAAAGCAACCTCAGAACGCAGAAATCCTTCTTTGTCTGCGTCCAAAATAGCTACCAAGGAAACTTCCGGCAGATCCAGTCCCTCTCTCAGCAGGTTGATGCCGACCAAGACATCAAACTCAGCCAGCCGGAGACTGCGTAGTATATCCACTCTCTCCAGCGAATCAATCTCCGAATGCAAATAGGTGGTCCTGACGTTCAAACCCTGAAGATAGTCAGTTAGGTCCTCTGCCATTCTTTTGGTAAGCGTTAAAACCAGCACCCGTTCCTTCTGCTCGGTACGCTGCCGGATTTCCTCAATCAAATCATCAATTTGTCCTTTGGTGGGACGAACCTCTATTTCGGGATCGAGCAACCCGGTGGGACGTATGACCTGATCAACGATCACTCCTTTGCTCATTTGGATTTCATAGGGTGATGGTGTCGCGGAAACAAAAACAACCTGGTTCATTTTTGATATGAACTCATCGAATTTGAAGGGGCGATTATCCAGTGCGCTGGGCAGGCGAAATCCATATTCAACCAGGGTTTTCTTTCGAGAATGGTCTCCCTCATACATGCCCCGCAACTGTGGTATGGTTTGATGGGATTCGTCAATAAAGCAGATGAAATCCTCTGGAAAAAAATCAATCAGCGTATATGGGGGATCCCCTTTTTTCCTGCCGGTTAAATGGCGGGAATAATTCTCGATGCCGCTGCAATAGCCAATTTCCATCATCATTTCAATATCAAACTCGGTGCGTTGTTTCAGGCGTTGTGCTTCTAGAAGTTTATTTTCTTTTTGTAATTGAGCCAGATGCTCCTCCAACTCAATCTTTATTGTCTCAATCGCACGTTCCAATTTTGACTTCTTGGTCACATAATGACTTGCCGGGAAGATGATAACCTGGTCGACTTCATCGAAAATTTCCCCGGTCAGGTGGTCAAAAAATTGAATATCCTCTATTTCGTCGCCAAATGTATCAATTCGTAGCGCGTACTTTTCATAGGCAGGAAATATCTCAATAACATCTCCCCGAACCCGGAAGGTACCGCGTACTGGATTTACATCATTGCGAGTATAGTGGATATCAATGAGTTTTCCAAATAGATCGTAGCGATTTAATTGCTCGCTTTTCCGGATCAAAACCGTAAGGTCTGAAAAATCCTCAGGAGAGCCGATTCCATAAATACAGGATACGCTTGCCACGATCAGAACATCCCGACGGGAAAGAAGCGACGCAGTAGCTTTGAGACGCAGTCGATCTATTTCTTCATTCACCGAACTGTCTTTTTCAATATAAGTGTCCGATTGAGGGACGTAAGCTTCGGGCTGGTAGTAATCAAAATAGCTGATGAAGTACTCTACCGCGTTTTCGGGGAAAAACTGCGTGAATTCTCCATACAATTGCGCCGCCAGCGTTTTATTATGAGAAATCACCAACACCGGCCGATTCAGTTTAGCGATAACATTTGCCATCGTAAAAGTTTTGCCACTGCCGGTCACTCCCAGCAAAGTCTGGAATTTGTCATTTCCTTTCAAACCTTCAATCAATTCTGCAATTGCCTGAGGTTGATCGCCGGTGGGTTTATATTTTGAGACAAGTTTAAATTGATTCATGAATTATCTTTTCTGACAATTTTTACCCGAATGAATACCGCTAAATTAACACTTACACTCTGGGTACACAAGATAGGAAATTTTAGAATAACTTTTGCTTGTTGCCGAAAGTGATTAAATTATAAGTGAATTATTTAACATAATTTAATCGAAGGCAGCAGAGATGGATAATTTACTTAAGAAAGCCGACTCTGTATCACTTTCACCCGTTCTAAAGAAGATTACTTACACCCCTATTGGAATCATTCATTCTCCGTTCAAAGAACTTGCCGGTATTCCGAAACAACCGGAAATGGGTCATGATATTGAGGGTGTGGTTGAAGTTTTTCCTGACTATTTGGAGGGACTCGAGCATATCGAAAAATTCAGGTACATCAAGCTAATTTACCATCTCCACAAATCCGACAAGTATGAGTTGAAAATAAAACACGTGCATAAAGGGCAATTGCGAGGCGTATTTTCAACCCGAGCGCCACATCGGCCCAATCCGATTGGTATTTCGGTGGTGAGACTAATCAGAGTTGAAGGCACGAGAATTTATGTTCGAGATTTAGACATTCTGGATGGGACACCCTTATTGGATATCAAACCATACATGGCCAGAGGTCATTAATCGTGAAGGAACAAATCGGAAAAGATCATGAGTGTTCAGGAGCATAGGAGGATTGTATTTATCAAAAGTGCGAAGATGACTTAACCATAAAGGAATTTTCATGAAGAAAGAAAAGTTGCATAAATCCACCAAAGCTATTCATGCCGGTAATTTGGATGAGCCAATTTACGGAGAAGTTTCCGTACCGATTTTTCAAAGCTCGACATTCTCTTTTCCAAATGCGAAGGAAGGAGCGGACCGTTTTTCCGGCGAAAAATCGGGCTTCATTTATACCCGGATGGGAAATCCAACCATTAAAGCGCTTGAAGATAATATAGCGTCATTGGAAAATGGCTTTGGGGGAATGGCAACCGCTTCAGGCATGGCGGCTATTAATACCATCTTTTTGACTTTCTTAAGTCAGAATAGTCATATTGTAAGTACTGCTTGCGTATACGGACCTACTCGAATGGTTTTGGAGAAAGAATATACTCGTTATGGAGTCGAGGCGACTTTTGTGGATTCTTCTAATCCGGAAAACATAAAGGAAGCCATAAAGCCCAATACCCGCCTCATATTTATCGAAACGCCTTCAAATCCGACCATGGGGATCACTGATATCCGAAAGGCAGTTGAAATTGCTCGGCAGCATGATATTCTACTTGCTGTTGACAATACTTTTGCCAGCCCTTATTTGCAAAGACCGTTCGAATTTGGGGCAGATATTGTTGTACACAGCATGACGAAGTTCATCAACGGGCATAGTGACGTTGTGGGCGGAATGATCGTTACAAAAAATGAAAAACTGTTTAAGAAAATTCGTCCGGTGCTCAACTTATTTGGCGGTACCATGGATCCCCATCAAGCCTGGTTGGTTTTGCGCGGCGTAAGGACTCTTCCCTTGCGCATCGAGAAAAGCCAGGAGAACGCGGCAAAGTTAGCGGAGCATCTTAGCACTCATCCCAAAGTCACATGGGTGAATTACCCGGGATTACCCGATCATCCCCAACATGAAATTGCCAAAAAGCAAATGGATGGCTTTGGCGCCATGCTTTGCTTCGGCGTTAAAAACGGAATTGATGGCGGCATAACGGTAATGAATAATGTGCGCTTATTTACACTGGCGGTTTCATTGGGCGGAGTGGAATCCTTAATTGAACACCCGGCATCTATGACTCACGCATCTGTGCCGAAAAAAGAACGAGAAGAAGCAGGTATTTTAGATGAATTGGTCAGACTATCGGTAGGTTGCGAAGATTTCAACGATCTCCGTGATGATCTGGATCAGGCATTAGGCAAGATTAGATAAATTGGATTAGAAAACGCAAATAAGCTGGAGCACAATTATGAAAATTGGAGTAGCGACTGAAGATGATAAAATGATTTCAGCGCATTTTGGCCGCAGTCCGTATTTTGCCATCTATCAAATAGAGGATGGAAAAATCATTCATAAGGAGATGAGAAAAAATACTTTCACCGGGCACTTCCGAAATGATCATTCAGAGCGTCACCACCATCACCATAACGAAGGCGGCGAAGAACACCATCATAAGCATCAACACGTTGCCGAGGGATTAAAAGATTGTAATGTTGTGATCAGCCATGGAATGGGACGAAGAGCATGGGAAGACCTTCGAGCAAAAGGTATCGAAATGATCGTAACTGACGAAACTGATGTGGAAAATGTTGTTCAAATGTATTTAGCCGGTGATTTGAGAGATAAAACAGAGATGCTGCATTAGCAATTTTCATAAAGGAGGAATAAAAAATTCAAAACAAGACCCGGAAAATTCACTGAACGAAAAAGATTGAAAACTCAATAGGAGGCCCCATGAAAAAAAAATTTTCTATCTCGATCTTCATAATACTCTTGACAATTGTATATGGGAATTCTAACGTTTTCGCGCAGGAATCAAATCAAGATGATTTGTTCTTCCACAATAGTTTACACTACACCGCAAAGGGCATGGCTTATTGGTATGACAAAGCTCAAGGTGGGTTAGAGACGGTGACAGGGGTTGTGTATGCTGACCTTGGTTGTAAGAATTGTCATATTTCATCCTGCGATGTCTGTCATAAAGTGGAGAAAGACGGGCAATTATCGTACTCAGCAAAGGCCGCTTCAAATCAAGAAATGTGCTTAACGTGCCATGCACGGGAAGCTTCTATTATGAAAATCGATAAATCAAAAAATCAAGAAGATGAGCACTTCGCCCAGGGAATGAAGTGTATGGATTGCCACACGGCCAGAGAGATGCATGGGGATGGGGTTGAATTCAATTCTATGAAGCAGCAAGGCGCGATGGATACAAATTGCGAAAAATGCCACGACGCAATCAGTGAGAGTACTTCACACAAGATACATGGTGGAAGGGTTGATTGTAAAGCGTGTCATGTGCGGCATGTGGTCAGCTGCACCAATTGCCACTTTGAGACATTGGTCAAAGAAGGAAAACGTGTTGCGATCCCTGTCTCGGATTGGCTCTTTCTGATGAATTTCGATGGAAAAGTAACTTCAGCCAACATGCAGACATTTGTGGTAAAAAATAATAAGACGTTTCTAATGTTTGCTCCCCAATACAGTCATTCTGTTATGAAGGAAGGAAGAAAATGCGAAGAGTGCCACGCAACCGAAACCGTTAAGCAGGTTCAAAAGGGACAATTGGGATTAACCTGGATGGAAAACGGAGAGATAAAACACATTCATGGCGTTATTCCGGTGGTTGACGGTGTTCAATGGAAGTTTGTCTCTCAAGATCGCGAAAACGAAAAATGGATACCTATTGAGAATCCATCAACGCCGGTGCTGCATTATGCCGGTTATGGAACGCCTTTATCAAAAGAGCAGCTAAAAAGGTTATCTCAAGCTCAGAAATCAAATTGATGTTCAATTCAAATCAAAGAGTCGAACCTTCTTTACACTTTTTTAAGACGAAAGGAATTGTTATATGAAACCGTTTATGGTCTTTGGAACACTGTTAATTATCTCCCTTTTTGGACAATTGATCTTTGCACAACAGGAGAGACGGGATAAAGGATCTATTCAGGAATATAAGAATGAATTTTATGAGCAAATTAAGGAAGAAGCCAAAAAGTTTAGTGAAAAGAAAAAGGAACCGAAAGAAGTCTTCAAAATGGATTTTTCCGGCATCGATCTGCCGGACACCATAACTCAATTCACCAAGTATTGGTACAATGAACCGATTTCCCAGGGTAGGACCGGAACCTGCTGGTGCTTCTCCACAACCTCTTACTTTGAATCCGAAATCTATCGGCTTACCAAACAAAAGATCAAATTGTCTGAAATTTACACGGTTTATTGGGAATACGTGGAAAAAGCCCGTCGTTTTGTGAAGGAACGAGGCGATTCGGAATTTGGGGAAGGTTCGGAAGCCAATGCCGTTCCACGCATGTGGAAAATGTATGGTATTGTTCCTGAAAAAGATTTTACAGGATTGCAGGAAGGACAGAAATTTCATGATCACAGCAAAATGTATTCTGAAATGAATGATTACCTCAAGTCGGTGAAGGAAAGGAATGACTGGAATGAAGAACACGTCATCACAACAATCAAATCGATCCTGAATCATTATCTTGGTGTTCCACCACCAACGATTGAGGTAAACGGAAAAAAGATGACGCCCAAGGAATATCTGGCAAAAGTTCTGAAACTGAATTTGGATGACTACATAGATTTCATGTCGCTGATGCAGAAGCCCTATTATGTAAAGGTTGAGTATGAAGTCCCCGACAACTGGTGGCACAGCAAAGAATATTATAATGTGCCGTTGGATGAGTTTATGATGATATTGAAAAAGGCCATCCGCGACGGGTACACCCTTTGTATTGGCGGGGACGTTTCAGAAGCCGGCTACTATCCCCAAAAAGATGTCGCAGTGGTACCCACCTTTGATATCCCGGCTGGTTTTATAGATGAGAATGCGCGGCAGTTCCGCTTCAGCAATAAATCCACAACCGATGATCACGGAATTCATCTGGTCGGATATTTGGAAAAAGATGGAAAAGTCTGGTATCTCATAAAAGATTCCGGCAGCGGTTCCCGGAATGGAAAAAATTCAGGCTATTATTTCTATCACGAGGATTATGTGAAATTGAAGATGATGGATTTCATGGTACACAAGAGTATGGCGGAGGACGTGTTGGCAAAATTTGAATAGAATGATTCATTTTAGTGATTATGTCATTATCTCCGAAAATATCCCGGCTCCGATTAGGAGATTAGCGATTTAATGATTGCGACCAGTTGGGATATAAACCCGTCGTCAGAAAAATGAAACATCATTGTATTATAAGGGTTCGGTCTCCTGACCCAGCCCTTTCCTGCGGTCAGGAGACCACAGGGCTGTTCTAACGTTGTAACTACTCTTGCACACGTCGATCATTTTCATTTTTGGTCGGATTGTAGTTCTATGAAATTGCGAAGCTTGCAAATCGAATGAAGTTTTCATACCTTGCCATGAGATTATAACAGAAATCCAAAATGTCCCGGAATCCCAAAAGCTCCCTAACCCAATTTCATACAAACATTATTTTAGACAGCGTTGCCGATGGCGTATTTACCGTTGATGAAAAAATGCGAATTACTTATTTCAATCGGGCGGCGGAAAGAATTATGGGTATTCCTCGTCAACAGGCAATCGGACAATGCTGTTTTGATGTGCTGAAGAGTAACATTTGTGAAAAAAACTGCGCGCTAAGATGCTCTTTCGAATCGGAAACAGAGGTCGTCGATAGACATGTGAATATTCTACGCACCGATGGAAAACAGATTCCAGTAAGCATAAGCACAGCGGTCCTGAGAGATGAAACCGGGGAAAAAATTGGCGGTGTGGAAACCTTCCGGGATCTTTCTTCAGTTGAAGAGTTGAAAAAGGAAATTAGGTGCGCTTACACACTTGAAGATATTATCTCTAAAAACCACCGCATACAACAAATCTTCGACATACTTCCCAACATCGCTGAAAGCGAAAGCACGGTATTGATTGAAGGTCCAAGCGGGTCTGGAAAGGAACTTTTTGCCCGGGCGATTCACAACTTGAGCTTGCGAAACAAGGGGTTATTTGTCGCTATTAATTGTGGAGCTCTGCCGGATACGCTTTTGGAATCAGAGCTTTTCGGTTATGTTAAAGGAGCTTTTACGGATGCTAAAAAGGACAAACCCGGACGGTTTGCTTTAGCTAAAGGGGGAACGATTTTTTTGGATGAAGTCGAGAGTCTTTCGCCGGCTATGCAAGTGAAACTTCTAAGAGTCTTACAGGAAAGAGAGTTTGAGCCATTGGGGGGCACTGCGCCCGTAAAAGCCGATGTGCGGGTCCTTGCCGCAACCAGAGAAAATTTGTCTTACTTGGTCCAAAAGGGCGCTTTTCGCGATGATCTTTATTTCAGGTTAAATGTTGTCAAACTGACACTGCCGCCATTGAGGGAACGGCGAGAAGATATTCCCCTTCTTATTGAGCATTTCATCGAAAGGTTTAATCGCAAGATGGCTCGAATGATTGATGGCGTTTCTGATGAAGTAATAGAGCGTTTAATGCATGATGATTTTCCAGGAAATGTTCGAGAGTTGGAAAATATCATCGAACATGCCTTTGTGATGTGCCGCGGAAAAGAAATTCAATTGCTACATCTTCCGCCAGAAATCTCTGAAAACAAATTTTATTCTCATCGCCCTTCCCCTAAAACCACTCCTTTACAAGATGCCGAACGGCAAAAAATTCTTGAAGCTCTAAAAAAGCATAATTGGAACAAAGTGGAAACAGCTAAAGAACTCGGCGTGCATCGCGCCACACTTTACCGGAAAATGGTAAAGTATGGTTTGGAAAAACACTCTTTACGATAACGCAACTGTCGCATTAGAACAGTTGCGTCTTTGCGACATTCACCCTCGATATTTCTTATATTCTTTCCGCCATCACATTTACTTATCTCATATAATACCAAAAACTTAACTTACCTGGCATCTCTTTGGCCTGCCAATTGCGTTATCCCTGTTGGTAAATAAGGGAAAATCGATGAAGCGGATCGCAATTCCGATTTTTGGAGACCGGATATCGAACCGATTAGATTGCAGCGAAAACATTCTACTAGTTTCCATTGAGGAAGGTGAGATTAAAAAACGTGAAACGATTCGCCTGCTGCAGACGAATCAATCGGTCAAATTAAGTACTCTGGTTGATTTAGGAATGGATGTATTGATTTGTAATGGGATCACGAAATTTTATTCTCGAAGGCTTAGCGAAAGCAACATTCGGATTATCCCCTGGATTAGTGGAGAAGTGGAGGAAGTTCTAGGGTGGTATTTAGAAGGCAAGTTAATAAGTAAAGATTCGCGAGATAGTGATAAGACATGAAGGGTGTTCAAAGAAATTGAAGCAGTAGCAGATGCAACCAGAAAAAAACGATTCCCATCATCAGGATGATTCAAAAAAAAAGGAGAACATTATGTTAAAAGCCTTTGGTTTGGATTTAGAAGCTGTGGAAAGCAAACTCTGTGCATTAAAGAATGATGTTAAGCTCATATTTTTTGCCCGGGAGGGGGAATGTGCCCACTGCAAGGAAGCAAGAAGGCTATATGAAAGTATCGCTTCCATAACCCATAAGATTGCGTTCGATTTCTATAATTTTGCCATAGATGCGGAGAAAGATCGAGAATATCATATATTCGCTGTGCCTGCTCTGGCTATTATTGGCGAAAAGGATTATGGCATTCGTTATTATGGCTATCCACAAGGGCCTGAAATAAACAACTTCCTTGATAACATCATCTATGTTTCCAAAGGAGAGATTACCCTTAAATCCGATGCTGCTATGAGATTAGTCCGGTCTAAGAAACCGATTCAATTGAAAATTTTCATCTTCCGGAATTGTTCCTTCTCCCTGCCATTGGCCAAACTTGGAATCAAACTGGCTGTTGCCAGCGATGATATTAAAGTGGATATCATCCATGCAGACGAGTTTATGGAATTGGCGGAGAAGTTTAATGTCCGAGGTACTCCCATGACGGTCATAAACGATAAAAAAAGCTTTTATGGTGCTTTAGATGACGGGGAATATGTAAATAGAATCCTTGAATTATCTTAGAAAGGAGCTATCAACATGAAACAAAATAAGCATAAGCATAAGCATGGGCATGAGCACAAGCACAAACATCGGCATGAGCACAAACATGAAGGCCAGCATAGACATGAGCATGAACACGAAGGGTTAGGTCCCGGGGGATTTTGCGTATGCCCAAAATGTGGAGAGAGAATACCCCATCAGGCTGGCGTAGGTTGTCAGGAAGAAAAATGCCCAAAGTGTGGCGCCAAGATGCTGAGAGAAGGTTCATATCATCATAGACTTTTTGAGAAGAAGAAAAAAAGTAATGAAAAGTCCTAATAAGGAATCAAAACGGACAAAATATCATGGCAAGAATAGAACCATTTGAATTATTCCCTGAGCGCTATGAGGAATGGTTCGAGATCAACAGGTTTGTCTATGAATCCGAACTTCAGGCGGTAAAACAATTGCTACCCGAAGATGGGAAGGGTGTGGAGATCGGCGTGGGAAGCGGTCGATTTGCTACTCCATTAGGCATTAAAATGGGGATTGAACCGTCTACGCAAATGAGAAAAATTGCCATGTCAAAAGGAATTGAGGCGATTGATGGTGTCGCTGAATCCCTTCCTTTTCAAGACGCTCAATTTGATTTTGTACTGATGGTGACCACTATCTGCTTCTTAGATGACATTGATACAGCATTCAAAGAGACGTTTAGAGTGCTAAAACCCGAAGGATACTTTATTATCGGCCTTATCGATAAGGAAAGCCCTATCGGTCGGCTTTATCAAAAACATAAAGATGAAAATCCGTTCTACAAAATTGCCGAATTCTATTCCGTAAACGAAGTAACCCAACACCTGAAACAAGCCGGCTTCGATTGTTTTCATTTCACTCAGACAGTTTTTCACAATTTGCCGGAAATCAAAGAAGTGGAGCCGGTGAAAGAGTGGTACGGCGAGGGATCGTTTGTGGTAATCAGGGCAAAAAAGAAGCATACAATCATTAAAGCAGCTATTAAACACAAAAATGGAAAGCCTCATTAGAGGAGGAATTAAAAATGGAAGAAGAAATTTCACTTGACGAAGAATTTGCGACAGCTTGTGTTCCGCTTGCGGATGAGTTGATAGAAAAGTATTGCAGTGATCTGAAACAAAAGATCTGTGATGCAAACTCCCGCAAGCAAGCGGAGCTGATAGCGAATCATGCATATCGGGAATTTGAAAGACGGTGTGTCAGCGAAATAATACCCTTGCTGATAGAAAGACATTTCAAAAAGTTGATTCAAGAATGCTGGGGTCATAGGAAATGAGCGGAAAAAATTCATTTATCGAAGAGGTCTTCAAATTTTTGGTGCGATATGTCTGATGGGATTACCGAACAGATCAAGAAGCTGGTAAAAGAGCGCAATGCTCTGATTCTAGCTCACAATTATCAGCCGCCTGAAATACAGGATATTGCTGACCTTACGGGTGATTCTTTGGAATTGAGTCTGTTGGCTGCAAAAACTGATGCTGACGTAATTGTCTTTTGCGGCGTCCTGTTCATGGCGGAGACAGCGGATATTTTATCTCCGGACAAGACCGTGCTCTTACCGCGCCTCGAAGCCGGATGCCCACTAGCTAATATGATTACTGAGGAGGCTCTTTCTGCCAAAATGAAAGAAATAGCTGAAATTCCGGTAGTAACTTATGTCAATTCTCCCGCTTCAGTGAAAGCTGTTTCCACCATTTGTTGCACTTCTGCCAATGCACTGAAAGTAGTCAATAGCTTAGATGCCGATGAAATCCTGATGGTCCCGGATCGGAATTTGGCCCAATATACTGCATCGCGAACAAACAAAACTGTCCATTACTGGAATGGTTTTTGTCCCGCCCATGAAAGCCTGACGGCAGAGCAGGTTCTATCAGCCAAAGAAGCGCATCCTCGAGCAGCTTTTATGGCGCATCCTGAATGTCGTCCCGAAGTGCTGGCTCTGGCAGATGCAATATTGAGTACCTCGGGAATGCTCAAATATGCAAAAGCCTCCGATATCAATTCCTTCATAGTGGGAACGGAGGAAGGAATTCTCTATCCACTCCGACAGCAAAATCCCCAGAAAAAATTTTATACGGCATCAGATTCTATGATCTGCAAAGATATGAAAAGAATTAAGCTGGTGGACATTTTGGGTTCGCTGGAAAATATAAAACCCGAGATCAAAGTGCCGAAAGAGATGCGTGAGCCAGCTTTTCAAGCGGTTCAGAGAATGTTAAAAAATTACGAGTATCGATTATGAAACCCTTATCAGGATCAAGAATTTTAGTTTGCGGAAAAGGAGGGAGCGGAAAAAGCTCCATTGTTACTTTGATGGCAAATGTGTTTCAGGAAAAAGATTATAAAATCTTGTTGTTGGACGGCGACGCCTCCAATCCCGGCGGCTTAGCCAGATTGGCATTGGGATTGAAGAACGGACCCAAACCGTTGATAGAATTTTTTGGCGGGCGAGACAAGGTAGAATGCCCGGTGGATGATCCCGCTCCACTGACAAGGAACAACGACTATTGGCCTATTCCGGAGAGGCACATCGATCTGGCTGAGATCCCTCCTGACTTCTATGTTCAGAAAGAAAACATAACCCTGCTGCAGGTAGGCAAAATTCAAAGAGCTTATGAAGGCTGTGACGGTCCCATGTCAAAAGTCACGCGAGATTTTATTGTCGATGGAGACTATGTGACGCTTATTGATGTAGAAGCGGGCATCGAGCATTTTGGGAGAGGTATAGAGCAAAACGTTGATGTTGTTCTCATAACCGTTGACCCTACTTTTGAATCCTTCGCCATAGCTGAGCGGGTAGCCAAACTGTGTCGATTGATGGAAATTGATCGAGTATGGACAATTTTGAATGCCGTTCCATCGGGAGAAATAGAATCGGTGATGATAAGAGAACTTCAAAAAAGGGAAGTTGAAATTCTCGGATTCGTCAGGCATGATCCTAAAATCGTAAAGGCAGGTTTGGAAGGCACTGCCATTAGTCGATGCAAAGCAACAGAAGAACTAATAGAGATCATAGAGAAATTAGAGCATCACTTCAATAAGGACGTCGGCTGATAAAAGATTTGTAAGTCTTTAATTGGAATTAACTCAAAGCTGGAGGCTTAAACTCTAAATTGACAATTTAAGGAGGTAGCATTATGTGGCAAGGCTGGACTAATCTGGTTTTAGGTGTGTGGTTAATTATATCAGCGTTCGTTCCATCGCTGCAAACACCAGCAAATCTGATCATTGTAGGAATTCTGGCGGCAGTTTTTGGCTTCTGGACCTACAAAGACTGGCGGGGCAATGTATCGGGTTTTTTAGGGATTTGGTCCTTACTGAGCGGCGTCTGGTTTAATCTGATATCTCCTGTGAATTTCTTCATTGTTGGTTTGCTATTAGGAATTAGTGGTATTTGGGAAGGTTTGGTCCATCCTAAACCGTCAGCACCACGTACTTCTTAATATTAACGCCAATACCCTGCAGAGCATGCTGTAGGGTATTGGTAAATATATCGCTCGTGTAGGGTAAAGGAGATTAAAGTGCTCACTCCGGAGCAACAAAAAAAGATTGAATTACAAAATAAAAAGATAACAGAAAATCTGGCTCATATCAGACACCGCATCGTTGTTTTCAGCGGCAAGGGAGGCGTTGGCAAAACAACCGTGAGCGTCAATCTTGCTTATGGTCTGCAAATCAAAGGATATAAAACCGGTATACTGGATGCGGATGTGACAGGTCCCAATGTACCGAAAATGACCGGGATAAATGATCAGGTTCTAATGCAGGGTGATCGCCTCATCCCTCAGGAAAGAAACAATGTAAAAGTTATCTCTCTCGCCAACATTATTCCGCCTAACCAACCGGTGATCTGGCGAGGGCCACTGCGGTCAAATTTGTTGAATCAATTCTTAGGTGATGTGGAATGGGGCGAGTTGGATTATCTGGTTGCAGATCTTCCACCCGGAACCGGTGACGAGATTTTAACCATGACTCAAAAAATGGCTCCGGATCTGGCTATCATTGTTACCACGCCGCAAGAAGTTTCGTTAATCGATTCTGCAAGAGCCATCAGCATGGCTAAGAAGATGGGAATTCCTCTTATTGGTCTTGTAGAAAATATGTCTATTTTGATATGTCCATCCTGTGGTGCCAAAATCGATCTGTTTGGAAGCGGCGGCGGAAAGAAACAGGCAGAAGAAACGAACGTGAGATTTCTAGGCTCATTACCAATAAGTTTGGAGGCGAGAAGGCTGGGCGATGAAGGCAAGCCATTCATTCTGGAAAGGAGAGAAGCTCGCATCTCGATAGCCATTATGGATATTATAACCGGAATTGAAAATATGTTTTCCGCAATGAAAGCAAAGAAAACAGGTAGTGAGCTATGAAGACTTTTGGACCTGTTCCATCAAGACGCTTACGCCGTAGTTTGGGAATCAACAATATTCCGCCAAAAATCTGCACTTATTCCTGCGTCTATTGTCAGGTGGGTCGCACCATGAAAATGCAGGTTGAGCGCCAGTCATTTTACGACCGAAAAGAAATTTTGGAAGAAGTTAAAGATAAGGTAGAAAAGCTGAAAGAAATTGGCGAATCAATTGATTATCTAACCTTTGTGCCTGATGGCGAGCCAACCTTAGATATTAACCTTGGTAAGGAAATTAGCCTTCTCAAGCCTTTGGGAATAAAGATCGCGGTAATCTCAAATTCCTCACTAATCTGGCAGTCCGAAGTTCATGCAGATCTTCCAAAAGCCGATTGGGTTAGCTTCAAGATCGATGCCATAGATGAGGGAGTATGGCGCAGGGTCAATCGACCTCACCACAAATTAAATTTAGAGAAGATTTTGGACGGCATGTTGGAGTTTGCTAAAACCTATCAAGGGGAGTTTGCCACAGAGACCATGCTTGTTAAAGGGTACAATGACCGTAAAGATAATTTAAAGGAAATTGCTGAATTTTTAGAGAAATTAAAACCGGACATTGCCTACTTAGCCATCCCAACCCGACCCCCTGCAGAAAAACAAATTGAACCCCCGGACGAAACCACAATTATTCAGTCCCATCAGATTCTCAGTAAAAAAATTGCCAATGTGGAATATCTCATCGGCTACGAGGGCAACGCCTTCGCTTCTACAGGAAATGCAGAAGAGGATTTACTGAGCATTATCGCGGTTCATCCCATGCGAAAAGACGCTGTGCGTGAATTCTTGGCCAGAGCCGATGTAAGTGGGGATACTATTGAAAAACTGCTCCAAGAAAATAAATTGGTGGAAGCTACTTTTGGTGATAAGCAATTTTATATGCGCAAGTTTTCCAGTTAGATGAAATTACTGACACAAAGGAAGTGAAGAGATGAACATATATATTAAATCCCTGCTTTACTTGGCGATTTTTTCCATATTGCATTTGGGGTATGATTTAACTCATTGGGCTTTTCTTACACCACTCTGTGGAATCAACGAATCGGTGTTTCAACATTTGAAGATGGCATTTTGGGCCTACCTTTTGGCCAGTTTGATTGAATACTTTGTAATGAGAAGAAAATTCAACAAAAAAACCTTTTGGTATCCCAGATTACTATCTGCAATAATAGTACCGTGGTTTGCTATGCTTATTTGGTATTTAGTGCCTGCTCTTTATGGAAAAATAGAATCTTTGGCGTTAGAAATACCATGGGCTGTCTTTAGTACCTATTCTTCCGGAGTTATGGGTGGAATAATAGAAAGGAATATTGAGGAGAATGTGGTTACTCAAAGCTTTAAGATCTTGGTTCTTGTTTCAATCATCGTCTCAGCTCTTCTGTATGTCTGGTTTACATACCAACCGCCATGGATAGATTTATTTGCAAACCCGGAGATTTTATGATTGCGATGACAGCAACTTCATCTAACAGCGTATTTGCGGTTCGTAACGCTCACCCAAATGCCTTCGGCACTTCGCAAACACGCGAGTCGATATAAGAAGAACCCCTAACGGAAAAAAAGGAGAAAGTCTAATGGAAAATGTCATCAAGTTAGGAATTATCATCTGTGATCGTTATCGGTCCTGTGCGGCCGGCAAATGCCTTCGTTCGCTGTATAATCGCGAAGGAGCATTCAGTCAGTATAAAGATAAGGAGATAGAACTGGTCGGTTATACCACCTGCGGCGGGTGTCCGGGAGGAAACGTCGAATATGCGCCGGCCGAAATAAAAAAGAATGGCGCTCAAGTCGTCCATTTCGCAACCGGATTGATAGTCGGGTATCCTCCCTGCCCTTACCTGACATACTTTCACGATTTTATCAAAGAGAAATATGGAATGGACGTAGTTTATGGGACGCATCCCATTCCTGAAAATTATTATCAAACGCATCTCCCACTGGGCACATGGGAAACTGAGGAATGGAAAAAAATCATCCAACCAACTTTAACTGATAAATCTACCAGATTGTCTTATGACTGAGATAAAAGGATTGCGTCATGAATTACAATCTTAGACTATATCCAGATTCTGTGCTGAGGGAGAAAGCTTTGCCAGTCGATGATGTTGATGGTGAAGTTTCCGATTTAATAAAAGGAATGGCGGAGATCATGTATTCATACGAAGGAATTGGGCTTGCTGCTCCGCAGGTTGGTGTACTCAAGAGAGTTATTATTGCAGATATCGGAGAGGGATTACTTTCAATGGCGAATCCCGAAATCTTACAAAAAGAAGATGAGGACAGATTGCAAGAAGGTTGCCTGAGTCTACCAGATATTCAAGTAGAAATTGAACGCAAAAAAATCATTTCTGTCAGAAGCATTAGTCAGCAAGGGAAAGAAATTATTCTTGAATTGTATGGACTGATGGCAAGGGTAATACAACATGAAATAGATCACTTAAACGGAATTCTGATTATTGATTATACCACACTTATGGAGAAATTTTTACTTCAACAGAAATTAACTGAACTGAAGATAGCGTATAAAATCTAAAAATTTGACTTCTTATTGGGAGATGAAAATGAATAGTATTTTATTAATGATCTCAATTTTATGGGCAATTTTATTTTTAAGCAATGAGGAGCATGTCATGAGTTCCCAGAACTTGAAATCAAGCAAATCCCAACATAATTTTGTTGATGTACATCTTACTATTGTCTATGATAATAATCCCTTAGTTCCTGACCTTCAAACCGATTGGGGATTCGGATGCGTGGTAAAAGTTGGAGAAACAACACTGCTTTTTGATACCGGCGGCAATGGTTCCTTGCTATTGGATAATATGGATAAACTAGGAATCGACCCTGAGTCAATAGATGTGGTAATGATATCTCATATTCACCGTGATCATTTAGGCGGATTGGATGAATTCTTAGATGAAAATTCAAATGTGACCGTCTATATTCCAAAGTCTTTTCCAAAAGAAGCGATTCAAGATATTAAATACTTAGGAGCAAATCCTGTACTGATCGATACAGTTGAGGAACTGCGACGTAACATTTTCACTCTTGGCGAATTTGGAGGCGGCATTCCTGAGCAAGCACTGGCTATCTTGACTTCGAAAGGTTTAGTGGTAATTACCGGCTGTGCCCATCCCGGAATCTTAACCATTCTCGAAAAAGCAAAAAAAGAATTTCCAGATACTCCCATCTATTTTGTTACAGGTGGTTTCCATCTTGGCGGTAATAGCATCTTAAAAGTCTCTAAAATTGTGGAAGCGTTTCAAGCGATGGGAGTTCAGAAAGTCTCGCCATGTCACTGCTCTGGTGAAACTGCTCGAAGTCTTTTTGAAAAAGCTTATGGCGAAAATTATGTTGAGATGGGAATTGGGGGTGTTTTTGAAATTAAAGCCTCACAGAAATAATATAAAAGACGGAGGGGATTATGAAACTTTCGGTGTTGCTAAAAAAGGAAGCATATCCAATCCTTAAAGCACAATTCGAACATCCCTTTGTTAAAGGACTTGGTGATGGCACCCTCCCTCTTGACAAATTTCGATACTATATGATCCAGGATTCACTTTACATTGTTGAGTACGCCCGAGCAATGGCGTGGGTGGCTCCTCTTTTGCCAAATGTAAAAAACATTCTGGCGATGTTGGATGCAGCCAAACAGTCATTCCAAATTGAAGCTATGCTTAAGGAGCAGTATTTTAAACAATTCGGAATAACAATGGAGGGTGCGCTGAAAACAGAACTTGCTCCAACCTGCAAAGCCTATGTGGATCATCTTTTCCGCTTCACTCGTAGCGGCACATTAGCTGAAGGAATGGCAGCAATTCTTCCTTGCGGTTGGGTGTATATTGAGATAGGAAAAAAATTTACCTCAGGTAAAGAAATAACTGATGATCATCCTTATAAAGATTGGTTAGCAACTTACGCAGTACCTGAATTCCGTGATATGGTTAACTGGTGGTTTGAAATTTTGGACGATGCTGTTAAAGGATATCCAGAAACAGAATTGAACCATATTCAAGATATTTTTACCAAATCTTGCTTATATGAATGGATGTTTTGGGATATTGGATGGAATAAGCAAACATGGAAACTTAATCATCCCCAATTTTAAATAAACCCAAAATGAGGAAATATAATGCAAGAAATTTATATCAATTATGAAGAGGTAGAATGGAAAGAAGCAAATGGCTATCCGCGTGGCACAATGATCAAAATACTTCGTGAGGATATTGAACCCAAAACTTTTCTTCTGAAATTACCAAAAAATTTTCACCTTGAAGCGCATTCCCACACGGTAACGGAACAGCATCTTGTTTTGGAAGGACAGTACATGAGCAATGAAAAAATATACAGTAAAGGATCATACAGGTTTCTGCCTTCAAGAATTACTCATGGTCCGTTTACATCTGAGAATGGGGCTATAATTCTGGTTATTAGAGAAACTCAGTAACAATCACAGAAAATAACAAATGCACCATCATCACGAATATCGATCAATTCCTCCCGAAGAAGTATCAAAGGAAAAGTGCATAATGGATTTATCAACCGAATTGAAAAAGAGAAATATGAATATTCTTGAAGATGAAAGTTGTAATAGTTAAATTTTTTGAGCGCCCTTAAGAGAGGCCATCAAAAAATGTGCATAGATACCCCGCGGGAAATCATGCTGGATGTCTGTAGGAAAGGTCGCTTTAAATGTCCTTATGCGAAAGGAATTTAGGAGAAATGGATGAATAATTGCCTTCGACCCAGTTCCTTCAAGTCTTTAGGACACAGTTCGAGAACTAAAAACATTCAGCCTAAGGTCTGCACTTATTCCTGCTCCCATCATAAAGGGTCTAAAATCTAAAAACTATTATTCGTTAATGGGCGATCAAAACAAGAATGGAGTCGTATAATTAATTGTGCATTTTTTCACTAAATTTTCAAAGGTGTTAAAATGAAAATATTTTTTAGCATTTTCCAAGAACACCGCTTTTTCAAAATTCTGAATACTAATCACCTAAATAACCGTGCAAGCAATAAACTGATTTACTTTATCAATAATGCGTAGTGATAAGTCATTTTCAATCATATCTTCAGCTCTCCAGTCGATTACCGAAGAATTTGAGGTGATAATGGGAAGCCCTGACCGCGTTGCAGAAGACTGCAAAAGGCTTAGGCGGCATCTGGAGAGTCCTCTGACAGCCTCCAATCTCGAACATCTATTACAACTACTTCCACTCCTCCGTAAACGCACTGGAGCAATTGCTGTCCCACTTTATGACCTTCTCGAGGAAGCCACTAAGACGTGTTCCGATCCCTGGCTCATATTGGAGGGGATGCTCTCTGCTCGCAATAGTAGTTTAGTGATACGCGCCCTGCAAACGTTAATGCGGTTGGCAGAATCCGGAGCATTAACAATCGATTTCCGGGTTGTCAACTTTCTAGCCGAAAAGGTCGAGACGGAGGGAAGTCCGTTAAGTGAAATCGATACTCTCAGGAAGATTGCAGGTATTATAAGTCATCTCTTAATTTCAGAACCAAATTCCCCTTTGGATTCTGTATTGGCTCTATACTTAAAACAAAAGGATGAAAAAATTCGCAGGCTGGCTGCACGGTTGCTGGACCTGAACGAAGAACCTGTATCTCAAAAGCTCTCAGAACAATTAATAGGGAAGAAAGCCTATACATTCCTTGCCCCATACCTTGCATTTACTCGTGCTACCCACTTAGATCTGCTTTACTTACTTCCGATTCCCGGATCACCAGCTCCGGCTCTACCCTCGTTGCGTCAGGCAGAGAAAGTGCTAGGGAAAGACCTGCTGCGAGAAATTATAACCAAGTTGGGCTGGCAAAGAGTAAATTTTGGGCTTCAGGTAAGACAATTCATTGGTGTAAGCGTCGGAGGGTCCTTTCCTTTGATGCTTTCCCCGACAGAAGCGTTGCTCTTTGAGCGATGCAGGAAAACCCGCCGAATCTCCGAAACCTGTCTGATTATCGCCCATGGAGGAACTTCTGCAGGGAGCCATCAAGCTGACACCGGTATTGATCCGGTAGCCAGGTTTCGCACCATGAATCTGCTCCATGCGGAACTACTGGCGGATATTCTCGATCTTACCCCGCTCACAAAGGAGAAGGTCCGAAGTATACTTGTCCGAATGAACAAAATCGTTGAAGACTTTATTACATTATTTGCTTCCTATTCTGAAGAGTGCACTATACTCCCCGGTGTCTATCAGGAATTGAAAAGAAGGATTCTAACTGAATTAGTTGAGGAGCAAGGTCAACCACAACTTTCAGCGGAGCTTACCCGTCTTGTTCTGATGTTCGATGATCCCAGCTCCCTTGGTGAGGTTCAATCAATTCACGGTCTGAAACGATATCTGCATCAAAAAGGACTCCAGTTGGGTTTCCGGATAGTGGAAATGGGACGAACAACCAACCGTACTGTGGATCTTCTGATCACTTCTCAGGAAAGAATCTTGTTACAGTTGAAAAAATTCCGCTACGTGGAGTTCGATCCGGAGACAGAGTGTATTCGACCACCAACCCATATACCATATCCGGTTGCTATTGCAGTTGAAGGCTTCGCCAGACAACTCTTTTTCGGGCAAGAGAATTTCCCCCAGGTAGATATCTTTTGTTATGGAAATGAGATACACTACTTTCTATCATTTCTGAACCATCCGGTCTTTCTGCGTATCGATTACGCTCCACCGCTGCAGGGAGGTATGATTGACCTGGAATATTTTGGGATTAGCAAATATGAAATGTCACTTCATCCGAATGTCTCCCTGGATGCTATACGATTCTTCTTCCAACGTTTGGACTTCGACGTCCAAATTGAGGGAACTCGCGTCCATGCCCGCTACGATAAAGAGCGAGCCCTTCACCTAGGAGATCTTTGCGAAAAAGCAGAAGCTCTGTTCCGTCTGGCCCCTTACCTTATGGATATTGACTGGATTATTGGTAATCTGAACCTTGACAACGGAGTACGTCGGAAGGTGGCTGAGGCCTGGGCCGAATCGTTCACTCTCCGCGGAGTGTTACCCCTCTGCCAGTTATTGACTGAAGACCGCCAAGGAATTATCGAGGCTTTGGAGACGGATGCAGCCGGAGAACGGGAGGTGGTTTGGTCAGGAAAAGGCCCTTACCGTGATATCTTCAGCGTCAGGCTGTCGGGAGAATTTTTTGACCAGATTGGCGAAGTGCTGCAAGATCTGGGTCTCGGTACTCTCCCACTTCTCCAGGAAAATATTTCCCATTCCCTGGGTCAGATTCACCTGGAGCGCTGCCTCCTGAATCCCCTTCGCAAGGCTGTAGAACGTAGCGAAATCATTGAAACATCCCGAGGTTTCCATCTTGCGTCAACCGAACATTTCCAACGGGAGCATGAGGCAGAACGATTTGCCCATATTCTTGCCAATGGAAACGAAGCTTTAGCATCTGCAGCCTCCCTTGGGCAACTGCTAGCGCCCCTTGAAAGGACTTTGAGATTTTGTACAACTGGTAACTTAGGGAGTTTCGAGGTACAACACGCTATCCTCCCTCTACGTGGCGAGAACCTGAACCTTTACGTGCTGCGGGATGGAAAAGAGATTATTCGCCTCGCCATTTTTGCTCAGGAGGAAGTGCTTTTCCGCCGCCGAAAAGATACTTCTTCTCCTTGGAAAAGTAATGCAAGGAGTGATGTCGGCGAGATGGCTGCCTTGCTTCGCCGTCATAATTATATGAGCCCAAAGCAAGAACCGGTTACAGAAAAAGCGTCTGAGGAGGTCAGGAAGATTAAGGATACTTTCAAGAAAGAAAGACTAACGCCACGACAAAGATTCCTGCCAGAAGAGCATATCATCACTGGACTCAAAGCTTCCCCGGGACGAGCGGTAGGAAGGGTTTTGTTTGGCACTTCTGGAAGAGTGCCGGAGGACTTCGATGGTATTGTGCTGGTATCCTCAGCGGTGCGGCCTGAAGATAACGCTTTTATCTATCATTCGGCGGGGATTGTTTCTACTGGGGGTGGAATTCTTAGTCATGCGGGGCTAATTGCCACTCAGTTTCACAAACCGGCACTTATAATTTCAGGCCGCTGGCAGCAGCAAGATGATGGCTCCCGCGTGTTGCTCTATCACACCATTCAATACCAGGAGGAAGAACGGGAGATTAAGGGTTATCTTGTTTCTATACGGCGAGATTTGCAGGAACGAGAACACTTTCTAAGAGAGGGAGATTTGGTTGTTCTGGACGCATGGGAAGGAACACTATGCGTCCTCGGTCAGAACCCCGATGCTCTGGCTTTGCATGAAGGGTTCCGGTTGTTCAGCAAAACAGTCCGGGAATTGGCCCGAGTGGCTACCGATCGAGAGATCCTTGCCTTGCGCGGGCGGCGGTTACGGGCACGCTACCAAATTGAGAAACTTCTAAGACGGCTGACTGACCCGGTATTAGCCCGCTATGCAGTTTACGAACTCCTCCTGGGCGAACTTTTCTCTGAACACGAGGGTAGCCGAAGCGAAAGAATCCATCTTTTGATTTTTCTACTGGACAATCCCGTTATCGGTGAAGCAGTCCGTAATAATCTTATTGATATTGTTAGAAAACTTGAGCACCGTTATCAAACTCATTACTCAAGGGCGGAAGAATGCATCCCGTCATCGCCCTATCCATTCGAAGTAATTGCCCTGCGACTGGAAGTGTGCCGCATCCGTCATGCCCTGGGGGACGCTGCTGCCTGTCTACAAGAGTGTGGTTTGGAAGTACCGTTTTCGGAACCTTATCCTGTTTCTGCTATCGACCTGATTTCCTACCACCGCCTGAAGGAATTGCGGGCGAAACATGAATGCGCGGTTCGTGAACTAACTGCCACAGGGATTGGGGATGCACGGCTTCGTCACCTTCTCCGCCAGCTTAAACGCCTTGATCTGCTCTTAGAGACCCAGGAAAAGGAAAGCAAGCCGCTGGACATTTTTCGAGTAAAGCTTTTTTCCGAAGACCAAGAGGTTCGCCAGCGCCATCAGGATAAATACCTCCTTGGTGCAGAAGATAGCGGTTTTGAGTTATTTTCGGTCATAGGCTGGAAAGCCGCTAACTTGGCCGAGATCGAACGGCTGGGCGGGCGAGGTTTGGTACCATCATGGTTTGTGGTTACAGATAAGGCTTTTAGGGAAGTGCTGGACACTCCCATGGAAAAGATCGCCCTTCCCACGAGGGAGATTTCGCTAAATGCATCCACACTCCGGGAGGCCATTGATGCAATTATTGCCCGCTCCGATCTGGATAGCATTCAAAAATCCAAACAAATTAGTAACCTGTGGGAAGGGATAAGGCTTCCGGATGAGCTCGCTAAAGAAGTATTAGCTGCCTACCGCCGCATCACAAGCGAAATTCCCAGCGAATCTCATCCAGACGGGTATCATCCAATGGCGGAAGAGGAGGATAGGAGGCAGTTTGTAGCTCTCCGTTCTTCCGCACGTGAGGAGGATGTAGAAACGGCTGCTCGTGCGGGCGAGTTTGATACATTTCTTTTCATACGCGGCGAAGAATCGCTACTGACGCATCTTAAGCGCACCTGGAGCGGATTGTGGACTGAACGGGCGATTCACAATCGTACGGTGCTTGATATCGGCATAGATAAGGCTGGCGGTGGGGTGATTATCCAGCGCATGGTCTGGTCGCGCGTTTCTGGCGTTTTAATGACTGTAAACGCTGCAAAAAGTGACCCGCGGGAGATCGTAATTAACGCCGGGTTGGGCTTAGGCGAGGGGATTGTATCCGGCATTATTACTGCTGACCAGATTACCGTTTCTAAAGAGGGCGATTTAGAAAAAGGCCCCTTATGTTTTAAATATGTAACGAGTGACAAAAGAGAAAAAGTCGTATTCAACCAGCGCGCAGGATTCGGTACGGTTCGTAACAGCACACTTGCCCACCAGCGTCTCAGGCCTGCGCTGGAATACATGGAGCTATGTGAGTTGGTGAGAACAGCAGCACGTCTGGAAGCCGCCTACGGCTACCCGTTAGATATCGAGTTTGCGATCGAAGGAAGACAGCTATGGATATTGCAAGCCCGACCGGTAGCCACTTTTCTCACCGTCCTGCGAGAGACTATAGAACATTATCCATTAACCGGGAGAATGGGAGTAACTCCGTTCTCCCCTCCAAAGGAGATACTGTCATGATCCGAAGAGAAGACTCACTGGAATACCATGCTGGCGCTCATCCCGGCAAAATCGAACTGCGGGCGACCAAAGCCTGTCTAACTCCCCGGGAAATGCGCCTGGCATATGTACCCGGAGCTTCTTTCCCCTCGATTGAGATTTCAAAGGATCCCTCTGCTGTTTTTCGTTACACATCCCGGGGAAACCTTGTGGGAGTCATCACCAACGGCTCCGCTGTACCGGGTGTTGGTAATGTGGGCCCCAGTGCCGCTAAGCCCATGCAGGAAGGGATAGTGATGTTGTTTAAACGGCTTGCGGACATCGATGTGTTTGATTTGGAATTAAACACCAGCAATCCTGATCAATTTGTGGAAACGGTGCGGATATTGGAGCCGACTTTTGGTGCCATCAACCTGAAAGATATCAGTGCTCCCGAAGGTCTGTTAATCTATGACCGGCTGTGCGAAAGCTTAAACATCCCTGTCTTCAATGAAAATCTATACAGCACTGCGGTAGTAGCGGCTGCGGCGCTAATCAATGCTCTGAACCTTGTGGAAAAACGCATCGAGGATATCCGGGTGGTGATTTGTGGTGCAGGCACTGTTGGTATCGGTTGTGTCCGGCTTTTCATGCGATTGGGCGTGCAACCGGAAAATCTGCTTGTTTACGACGTGAACGGTTTGCTTCATCCTGAGCGCGACGATCTTTCCGACTATCAACGCGAATTTGCCCGCAGCCATCCCGCCCGACAATTACCTGAAGGTGTAAAGGGAACGGATGTGTTAGTAGGTGCCTCTACCGGTGGTGTTTTTAGCTTAGAAATGATACGGTCCATGAACCGTTTCCCAATAGTCTTAGCTTTAGCGACTCCGGAACCGGAAATTGGCTACAAAGAAGCCCGGGGAAGTAGGCAGGATGTGATTGTAGCCACCAGTAGCGGTTTATATCCAAATATGCTCACAGATCTCCTGAGCTTCCCTTATATTTTCCGCGGAGCATTAGATGTCCAAGCGAAAAGTATTACCGAAGATATGATGCTGGCCGCCGCCCGCGCCCTGGCAGAATTAGCCCGGGAAGAAGTGATCGAAGAAGTAGAACGAGCTTATGGAAATGAACACTTTAGTTTTGGTCCGGAATACGTGTTACCCAAGCCCATCGATCCGAGAATTCTAATTTGGGAATCTGCTGCTGTGGCTCAGCAGGCAGTTGAAGAAGGAGTAGCCAGTAGTCCTAAAGAAAGCAACGTTTACAGAGAGAGCTTGGCGGTGCGTTTGGGTACTGGCCGGGAAATCTTGCGAGGATTGATCATGCGAGCCCGCCAAAAGCCACTGCGAGTAGTGTATCCTGAGGGAACCAGTGAGACGATCCTTCGTGCCTGCAGCATTTTAATTGAAGAAAAAATTGCCCAGCCTATTATTTTAGGACCGGAAGAGATGATTCGAGAAAAGATTGACCAGCTTGATCTGGATCTGGGAGGAATCGCCATCGTAAATCCTGTTCGGAGTACCCAATTTGAAAATTATGTAGAGGAGTATTTCCGAATGTGCCAGCGGAGGGGCGTCATGCGCCCGGCTGCAGCTCCCCGTCTCTATAATCGCGATTATTTTGCTGCAATGATGGTTCACAGCGGGGAAGCGGACATGATGATTGCGGGGATTTCCACCCACTATGTGGAGACGTTGCGAACTATATTAGAAGTCATCGGAACCTCTCCGGGCATTCACCGTATCTCCAGCCATCATTTGGTGTTGCTACCAAAGGATGTGGTTCTATTAGCGGACTGTGCGGTTAATATTGATCCGGATGCAGAAGAATTGGCTGAGATTGCTCTACTAAGCGCCCGCATGGCCTCTTCGCTAGGCATTGAGCCGCGAGTAGCAATGCTCTCTTTTTCCAATTTTGGCAGCGTAGATCATCCCTTTGCCAAAAAGGTTAGACAGGCTACCGCGATCGCCAAAGAACGTTCCCCCGATTTAATTATCGACGGTGAGATGCAACTTATCACTGCTCGCGATGCCTCTCTGCGCCGGGATTATTTTCCCTTTAGCAATTTGGATCAAGATGCCAATGTATTGGTTTTTCCAGACCTCCATTCGGCAAATCTAACAATGCATTCTCTACAACAGCTGGGTGAGACGATACTTATTGGACCCATTCTTATGGGGACCCGCCTGCCAGCCAACTTACTTCAGTATGGCGCTACGGTGGAGCAAGTCGTCAATTTGACCACTGTTGCGATCGTGGAGGCTGCTGCATTGCAAGAAGTGGAGTAAGGGGATTACATTCTTCTTATGTGGGACAATTAAGGTATGAAAAAAAAACATTACAACTAAAACATATCCTGACAATGAATAAAGAAACTATCTTCCCCATTAGTTTTCTCATTGCTGAAAAAGTTTTGCATCACATTCAAATCAAAGGAGAAATTCAGGCATAAGAGCTCGGAAATACAAAAGGAATTAAAAATTATGAATATATTGATTCATAGAGATCTGTCAGGAGACTGTCAAACAACTCATAAATATTGAGGAGCTAATCGATGTTCTCGCCAATGATATCCATTCTATTAATCCCTTTCATAGCTGCAATGTTTTTGGCTATCAACATGGGAGGTAGCGGAACCGCGCCGTCCTTTTCAGCTGCATACGGCGCCAATATTATTCGCAAGGATTTGATTCCAGGATTGTTTGGAATCTTTGTTTTTTTGGGAGCCTTAATCGCCGGTAAAAAGGTTGTTCTCACAATCGGAGGCAGTATTCTTCCTAATAATGTCATGGGATTGGCTCTCACAACCATAATTCTACTATCTGTATCGTTTTCCCTATTATTTGCAAATTTGCTAAGAATCCCTCAGTCTACGAGTCAGTCTACTGTATTCGCACTCGTCGGCCCTGCCGTCTACTTTGATATTTTGAAGACAGAAAAACTCTTTTTTGAAATCATACCCACCTGGTTCATCCTTCCTGTTGTTTCGTTTGTCATTACATATTTTATTGGAAAGGTCATATATAATCCAATAAATAGAAGAGGTATTATTCAATTCAAAGAATTATCTGATCATCCCTTCTTTAAGTTTTTTGTAATAGCAGCATCACTTTACGTTGCTTTTGCAATCGGCTCAAACAATGTCGCTAACGCAGCAGGACCACTTGCTTCGATGGTTTCAAATGATTTAAGCATCGATCCAGGCAATTCACAGTTTTTGATCGTATTGGTCATTACAACCTTAATAATTGCCCCCTGTTTCGGCATTGGAAGTTCAATCCTCGGTCACCGGGTGGTTAAAACCACGGGGAAGGAAATAGTTGGGTTTGGTCCTTTGGGTGCCACATTAATCTGTTTTATAACTGCAACCTTATTACTTTTGGCCTCGGTCTCACGGGGGATCCCAACATCGTTAGTTCAAATGAACACCGCGGCGATTATAGGTTTGGGTATTTCAAAAGTGGGCTGGAGGAAGATCATCAAACAATCTTCAATAAAAAAACTTTTTGCAATCTGGATTCTTGCGCCTCTGATTTCATTATTTCTATCATTTTTATTTACCATAATTGCAAGAAAAATGGGAATCTTATAAACCATAAGGAAGTCTCTAAGTCAAATCAAGTTTTAGAAGGAGGGCTATTATGAGGCCTCATTTATTCATCATAATGCTTTTAATGGCACAGTTTCCATATACCAGCGCCAATTGTCAGAATGACAAAACCAAATTGGACACCTCTGAAACTGTCACTGCAATTGCGGATACCGTTAACGAGGAGCGCCCCGATTTTACCAACGTAGATGTTCTCGTTGAAACAGAGTGGAGCGACCCGGAAAAAAATGTTAACGTGGACGTTTTTGTCAATCTCAAAGACAAATATCCACATATTGTCATGCGGGAAATGGATCACAAGCTGTGCGAAGTGAGGATCCTAAAGGGGGTCGTCATAAAAATTCTTGACCATAAAACCGGTAAGCTGTTAAAGACTTATAAAGCGGAAGATTAGGGCAACTTCAGGTGATTATGCGATCCCAATCATGCATTGCCGCTTCGGGATGAATTAAGATCACGATAGATAGACCTTTTCGAAGGATATACTCTCTCCAACCTGGAGTAAGAGTATTTCGGTAGCATGTACATTTTCTACATGAAAGGCACCGTTCAAGCATAAACTCTCATTGATGTGATCATCAAATTTGCCGCTAATTGAGGTTGATTCGTGAATATGCCCGTGAAGGGAAATCAGCGGTTGTGCTGACTCGATAAAATTCCGGACGGCGATGCTGCCCAGATGTTTATCCATTTTCAATCCTTCGTAATAATATCGATCTGTGGTTGAATGATCCAGGTTTGTTTTGTAGGGCGGGCAGTGACAGACAAATACCGTCGGTTTGGATTTAACTTTATCTGTAAAAAGAGCCAGGTCTTCTTCAATTGTGGTTTTTTCATTAACATTTATGGAACGATAGCCGTCCTCAGGAGTAATGGCTATCGGCTCGATAATTCGATTGGAATTTTCATATTTCTCCCAATCCTTGATTAAGAAAGGGGTCGGTGGAACAAAACTATAACCTAAAAAATGCAAATCGCTCAGCGCGATTATTTTTTTATGAATGACTTGCAATACATCATGCTGTTCAGCCTCACCCAATAAATCAAGATTTGCACCCAGATCATCATTTCCCATTATTAACAGGCATTGAAAATCGGGCATACCATTCTTTAGTTTTTGCAGGCGAGGTAAAAGAAAGTTTTGAAGAAACTCTCTTTGTGATTGTTGCATTTGTCCAAAATCATTGTAAACAGAACCCGCCGGACATAAATCTCCTCCCAACACCAGGCATTTGATCTTTCGGGATTGAATATATTGAAACAGTCTCTGATAATGAATTTCAATCCCGTGTAAATCTGTAGCAAAAACGAAGGAAAATGGCATCAGATCGATCCGCTATTCATAAAAAGAAATTTAATTGATTTATGAATATTATGAACATCATTTTTAAAAATAATCTTGAGGAATATTTCCCTTGAGCAGAAATATTAAGTTAAAGAAAGTCAATGAAATTTATTCCGGAGAACAGAATTAGGTCGGGTGTCTGGAATTACGCCACTTCTTTCTTTCTGTATTTCCTGATAAGGCTGCTGCGCATTTTGTAGAAATGCTTTGCCTGGCGCTGAATTTCATTTTCGGAGCTAATGTAATCCATGTCTAATGTCTTGCGGATAAAAGAAATGACCCTCCCAAAGTATAGTGGCTTCAACGCTTCAACCAGATAGGAATTCTTTCCGTTAAACTCGTAGGCATAGACAAAATCATAGACAATTCGAGCCCATAGATTAATCCCGATAGTAATCCTCCCCTTTTTATACATCAGAGCAAGTTTTTCATAAACCGAAGGCCCGAGTGTCGTAGCCAAAATTTCCTGGCTGATACTAAAGCCGCATTGCGCCGTTGCTTTCATTTCCTTATAATCAACGCTCAGGCTTTGCGGCTGGGAGAATTCAACCTTTCCACGCAGCGGCAACTCTTTTACTCCATTAATTGAAAACCAGTGCGATTTATTTGCAATCAGGGTTTGAAAGAGAGTATCGACCACCTGTGTAAACATTGGACCCAGCTTGGGGGCGCTCGGTTTGTGGATTTTGGCTCCAAGCCCGACCTTGCATATTTCAAAGCCTCCCAGAATTGCATTTAGGGTCATGAATATATCAATGCCATACTGCCGGGTTGTTTCGTGCCAGGGCTGATTGAGAATGTAATCAACATACTTGCCCGAGAAGGCAAATTCACCGCCGATCGGTTGGCGAATGTCCTTGCCAAGCAATCCATGAATTAAAGGGTAGCAAATTGTGTTGGTTATGGTGCCGTCGTATTCATTTCTTGAATACAGTGGTGTTACAAAATCATAATGATCCATAATGGGCAAAGCCAAATCGCGAATCCATTCGGGAGTGATGCTTTTTAAATCCGCATCAACAACGACGATCGTCTTTGCTCCTAATTTTTTTGCTTCACAAAATAAGTTGAAGAAATTATTGCCCTTGCCCTTGATGCCGGAAGGAGTAGAAATATATATTTTGGGTACCGCAGTCTTAGCATTCAAAAAAGCTGCGCGGGTATCGTCAGGGGAATTGTTGTCAACATCTATGATTACCGACTGACATTCGGGAAAGTACTTCCGAATTCCTTCATTGCAGATCCCGGTGACGAAGGCAATATTGTCAGCTTCGTTATAGGAAGGAATTCCAACGATCAGGTCAGCTTTTTTCACATTTTTGGGATTCACATTTTCCGATTGAAATTTCGTGCTCTGTGAAAAAACATCCCTATTTCTCATGAAGTATCCTTTCTATAAATTCGCCTTAATCCCACGGTCTTCCCTTATCTGATTTTATAATCGGTGAGAAATGAGAAAATTAAGTTGTCGAGTCTCAAATTTTATAAAAAAGAAAATAAAAACTAACCCCCATGCTGCTATTTATAACCTATCAGTGTCTATTTGGATGTGATAGAATTCAAGATTGCAATCTTTTTATTTTTGAGATGAATTGCCAAATACTATTGAAACCTATTTGTAATATTGCTATCTTTAATAAATTTCGAGGTTTGTATGAAATATGCCACATTCATAACCGAAGTAATTCCGGAGCAGAAAATTCAAATACCCAAACAGGTCAGCGACAAAATCATGCTTGAGCCCGGAGATCGCGTGGAAGTATCCATCAAAAAAATCAAATCGAAGAAATTGGAAATCCTGCTGTCTGAAAATCCGTTGTACAAATTATTGAAAATAGCGGGTTACAAATAAAACATGATTATCACTAAAAAAATATTTCTTGATGAGACCTCCTGGTATGCTATCGCTGACCGGAATGCCGTCAATCATCAATTTTTTGCAGGCAAATTCCAGACTGAGTTAAAGGAAGAGACCAAATTCTTTACCAGTAATATTGCTGTTGGAAATACTATCAGCAAAATCAAAAATAATTTAAACGCCGACCTATCCGTAAAATTTAATGAGATATTGGACGATGCCCATTTGGGTAATCATCTAAGAATTTTGTGGATCGGACGCCGGACCCAAAAAGAAGCCCTGCGCTGGATGAGGAAACATCCGCAGCTGTCATTACATCTATACGATTTTGCTCATGCAGTTTTTATGGAAAGAAGAAGAATTAATACCATTCTGTCCGAGCAGGTTGACTTTAAGAAACTTGGCTATACGGTCATATCAGCCATCGAGGACAAATAGCGAAAATCGCCTAATGTATCCATTCCCCGCTTAGTAGAAATCATCCCATGAATAAAGAAAACACCATACTCATTTATGGCGGCGACGAAACTGCCAGCGCAATCGCATTGAAGCTTTTCAACAGTATATTGAATGTGGTAATGTACGTGTCAGCGGATGAAGTATTTTTGCGGCACAACCTCTGTTTTGGCGATGCTATTTCTCAAAATCAAAAAGCAATTGGAAATGTAACTTCGGTAACCATTCCTGAAGACTTAATGGCAAGTGATAACAATAATAGCTTTTGGGAAAAAATAAGAGGCGCGACCCAGCATATTATCAAAGACCGCAAAATTCCGGTTCTTCATGAAATTGCAATTGCAGAAGCGCTGAAGGCAATTTCCCCTAAAATCATAATAAACACATTGCAGCCGGACGCTTTAAAATTAGCGCTTGAAGATATCACTTACGTAATAGGTTTTTATCCACATCATTCACCGGGGAAAGATTGCCATTTAGCCATTGAAACGCGTCTCAACTACAGATTAGGAGAAATCTATAATCCCGAAACCCAGGATACTTCGGATAGCAAATCTGAACTGCTTTTTTTTAAAGACCCATTTGCTATTTGCTCAACACCGATAGAAGGTGTATGGGTGGCGCTAAAGGAAATCGGTGAAAAAGTAAAATATAATGACCCCTTAGGTAAGATAAACGATATTGAGATCAGGTCGCCATATGACGGACAGATTTGGGGAATAGTACATAGCGGAAGATATTACGCGGCGAAATCCTCTATTGCGAAAATCTATACCGGTTTGCCATCTGAGAATTATCGCTATTTCAGTTTTAGGGAAAATGCAATTGCGGGCGGGGCTTTGGAAGCTGTTTTCAAGATGTTGAATTATTAGGCAGCGATAGTAGCGCGTACGGGAGTTGAACCCGTGTTACCGACGTGAGAGGCCGGCGTCCTAACCACTAGACGAACGCGCCAAGGTAGAATTTAACACTCTCATTTCAAGCACTGATACAACGAAACTAAAAATCAGTTGCAAATATAACTACTTGACTATCCGCAATCAATCCTCATTATATATAATATCTGATATAGTTTTGCCTAACTGTTTTTTCGAGGTTACCAAAGTACTTTCTTATAACGTGTTTCAGGAAGAGGGAGCCGCAGTTTAAGGGCTCTAACATATTATGCGGTAGGTAGTGCCGGATTTTTCTCTTGTGATTCTGCCAATTTTCTCCAGGTACCGGACAACGCGAGAAATAGTCCTAACATCCTTGAAGTTCAAATAAAGTTCCAAATCTTTTTGGAGGACCCCATTTAATGTTTTTGCTTTCCAGCAAATTTTATTAGCTAGCCAGCACATAATGAAGGCTTCATCCACTTTAAGCCTATAATGAGAAAGGTCGGTTCCACGATAAACCAAATCTCGCAATTCGATCAACGCCTTTATGCTTCCATATGCAGCCAGAAACGGGCATGCAATTTCAATTGGAGCAATAGAAAATCGTTGAGTTCCTTTCTGTTCCGGTTTGTTTCTTTTACGCCATTTGATTACGGACGCAATCAGCGGCCAACTCGATTGACATACCTCCAGCATCTCGGGATATTTCTCATTGCGTCTAAGTTCCTTCATCCGATTCATCAAAGCGTAATATTTTTCTACTTGATGCTTATCTGATTGCATATTTAGTTTCTTTTGAAATTTTTGACATATCAAATCCCATAGTAACATAAGATTTATAAACAATAATACAATTATCTACTACTCTCATTACATGGTCAATATAACCTCCAGGAAAAGCATTATGAAAATAATCGGTGCTTGATGCTGGGGTAAACACCATTCTTTCTTCAAAATGATCATACATTTTATTTAAAGCATCCAACCTTTCGGTATTATCTTTAAAATAAAGGTTTACTCGTTTACGAAAATTTTCGTAATTTTCTTTTAGTTGTTCCGCTGAGAAAAAATCAATATTCATAATTATCGTCCTACTTCGTTAAAATACATTTGTTTTGCAGTTTCATAATCCATGTCAATCATTTTGTTATAAAAATGAATGTCAGGTTTTAATCTGTTTTCTTGTTTTAGTTTTTTATACCTTTCTTTTGCCTTTGATTTCCACCAATTTATCACTCCGTCTACATCTTGTTCAAACAAGGGTTTCATTTTTTCAAATTTCTGACTCAATGATTCTTTGCTTTCATTGATCATTATGGTAGAGCATTTAAGGGAAACAATCTTCTGTTTGTAAATAGCTATTATTTCAAGACTTCGAAATGCATGTTTTGGATTATCAAATTTGTCATCGTAAATTAATAAGTATCTGTTTTCGTTGTTTAATTTTATAATTTTGAAATCCAATAGTGTAGTATTTTCGACCATCAAATATTTTTTAAAATATTCAATAAATTCATCCTTGTTGAGTGTTTTTTCGATTTGTT
>Ga0209536_100001125_pt1 | contig 44239 bp, 31 predicted proteins | sample DeeMarSeWOR28_12_FD_187461 | JGI IMG/M metagenome (GOLD analysis project Ga0209536, IMG submission 187461) | Marine sediment microbial communities from White Oak River estuary, North Carolina - WOR-2-8_12 (SPAdes) (version 2) | ecosystem: Environmental > Aquatic > Marine > Intertidal zone >...
AAATCCCGTTTCGATAGAAAACTATTAGGTGGAGTAACGGTCTTAACCGGCCGGGCAATGAACGCCGCAGAAAAACCACAATCATCGATTTCTTCTCGAAATTCCGATTGGGCAAATCAACTCTATCGTGAATTTGAACCAAGTTCCCGCAAAAAAAGCGAAATCGGAACCGTCGATATTGAATTGATACCTTATTTCGCCTGGGCAAACCGAGGCATCTCATGGATGGAAGTCTGGATACCGCTGGCACGGTGATTCTTAATCTCAACATCCAGAACCTTGCCGGAACTATCTATCCATTGGCGTTTACTGTAATCATAAGGGATCGCCACTAATCGATTCGAAGTGATTCGAATCACTGTCACCTCGGGCCATTCTGAATTAACTGATGGAAGCTGTACAAAATTAACGCCCCGATAAGGTGTCACCTTTGCCTTGTGATAATGACCACTCAGTACCATAATTACATTCGCATCACCCAAAGCGTCAACAAACGCATCCCGATTGGTCATCGCATCGTAACACAGATGCGTCGCCACAATAATCGGCGTTCCCTTCGGTATAGAGGCCAGCTTTTCCGGCACAAGATCGGGCGAATAATGCCGGTTTAGATTCTTTCTGATGAAATCCAGTGCTTCGGTCGTTAGGTCCTGTGCCGGGTTTCCCAGGCTCTCATCATATGCCGAGAAGGGGCACACAAAATGAACTCCGCCCTGATCGAACGTATAGCCCAGGTCACCATAGCGTCTCTTAAACCACTCTTTCATAATCGGAGGCGCCCCTTCGACGCCGTCGGCCCCGGCCTCATCGTGATTGCCCAAAATTTCATAGCTGGCATATCTCAATCGTTTCGTAATCAGGTCTTCGTACGTCTTTTTTGCCTGAGGCGTGGGCCATTCGGTAATGTCCCCGCAATTAAAAACGAATGCGGGAGTATCGACAACACCGCCGATATTCTTAGGGTATGCCCTGCCCGGCAACGAATTCATAGCATCAATGGCCGGCCATAGCTTGCTCCCATCGCCGTTAGTGGGTATATGGGTATCAGACCAGCCAAAAAAAGTTAACGATTTTGCTGCTGGTTGCTTGTCCTTGCCGTCCTTCTGAGCACCAAGCAGCCTTTTCGGTAGTGCCATTGATATAGCTCCGACGCCTAAAAACTGCATCATATCTCGCCTTGTAAATCCGATACTCATAGCTGTCTCCTTCTTAAAACACAAGTTCGTGCCATGTATGAACCTATTAATATCTTCCATATTTCAGGAATCTTTCATAGAAAGACTGATACGTTTTTTGTTAAGGTCTATATCGAGAACGGAAACCTGAACTTTCTGGTGCACTTTGACTATATCAGCGGGATTCTTCACGAATTTGTGCGACATGTTGCTGATGTGCACGAGGCCGTCCTGGTGCACGCCGATATCAACGAATGCGCCGAAGTTTGTCACGTTGGTTACAATCCCGGGTAGTTTCATGCCGACCTGGAGGTCTTCGATTTTATTGACGTTTTCAGCGAAGCTGAATATCTCGAACTGCTTGCGGGGATCCCTGCCCGGTTTGGCCAGTTCCTGCATAATATCGTTTAGCGTGGGCAATCCCACGGTGTCGCTGACATAATCTTGTAAATTAATTTGCGCTCGAAGCGAATTATCTTTCATCAGGTTCGCCACCGAGCAGCCGGCGTCCTTTGTCATTGCATCGACAACGTGATAGCTCTCCGGATGCACGGCACTCGAATCGAGCGGATTGGAGGCGTCACGTATTCTCAAGAAACCCGCCGCCTGCTCGAAGGCCTTCGCTCCGAGGCGATGAACTTTTTTAAGCTGCTGCCGGGATTCGAAAGGCCCGTTTTCGCTGCGGTAGTCGATGATATTCTGAGCTAATTGAGGCCCAAGCCCCGAAACGTATGTCAACAATTGCTTGCTGGCCGTGTTGACCTCGACTCCGACGCTGTTGACGCAACTGATAACGACGTCGTCAAGGCCCTGCTTGAGCATCGATTGGTCCACATCGTGCTGGTACTGGCCGACTCCGATTGACTTCGGATCGATCTTGACGAGCTCGGCGAGAGGATCCATGAGCCTTCGCCCGATAGAGACTGCACCGCGGACTGTCACGTCCTCGTTCGGAAATTCCTCACGGGCCACCTTCGATGCCGAATAAATCGAAGCGCCGCTTTCGTTGACCATAATCACGGGAATATCCCTGTCGAATTTGATGCTCCTGATAAAAGCCTCTGTCTCACGGCTTGCCGTGCCGTTGCCTATGGCGATTGCTTCGATGTCATATCGCTCGCATAAAGAAGCAGTTTTCGTTGCATCCGACGCAGCCAGTTTTTCGCCCTGGTGCGGAAAAATTACGTCAGAATGTTTTAGCCCGCCTTGCTTATCGAGGCACACAACCTTGCATCCAGTGCGAAAGCCCGGATCGATTGCCAACACGTTTTTCTCTCCGAGCGGTGGGGCGAGCAAAAGTTCCCGCAGATTCTCGGCGAAAACTTTTATGGCTTCCTCATCGGCCCTCAGTTTTGTCGCGGCAAGAATCTCCGTCTCCATCGACGGCGACAGAAGCCTTTTATAGCTGTCATTGACGGCTTCTTCGACCTGCACCGAACACGCCGAACGTCCCTTGACAAACAATCTTTCGAGTATCTGCAGAGACTGCTCTTCCGGAGCTGTTATCTGTAATCTTAAAAAGCCTTCATTAGCCCCTCTGCGCATTGCCAGAATCCTGTGCGACGGAGCCTTGGCAACCGATTCGGAGCCGTCGAAGTAATCCTCGTATTTACGTCCCTCTTCTTCTTTATCCTTTAAAACTTTTGTCTGGAACAGGCCTTCACTCGAAAACAACCTGCGCATCTCCGCCCTGGCAGTTTGGTCTTCACTTACCCACTCGGCGATAATATCTCTCGCCCCGACAAGGGCATCCTCGATAGATTCAACGCCCTTGCTTTGGTCTACGAAGTCTTCCGCTTCAATAGCCGGATCGACAGCAGCTTCCTGAGAAAAAATCATTTCTGCCAGAGGCTCCAGCCCTTTCTCTCGTGCAATCGTTGCTCGTGTTCGCCGCTTCGGTCTATACGGCAGATAAATATCTTCCAGCACGGCCATGGTCTCGGTCTGCATGATTTGTTCTTTAAGCTCGTCCGTCAGCAACTCTCGCTCTTCGAGCGACTTGATTATCGAGAAGCGCCTGTCATCCAGCTCTTTTAACTGGTTCAGCCTGTCACGGATAGCCGTGACAGCAACCTCATCCAGGCTACCCGTGACTTCCTTGCGATACCGGGCGATAAACGGTATTGTGGCTCCGCCTTCGAGAAGCTCTGCCGTCGCCGATACCTGTTGCGGCCTCAGAGTCAATTCTGAGGCGATTTTTGTTACATGTTCGTTGCTCAATTGTTGTTCTCTCAAAAGAAATTAATTGCCATAGACGTCGTTTTCCCACTACCCTATGATGCCTGTCCCGGCACCGGTACCACGTTTTCCTTCGGGATTTTCACAGTGCCCATCTCGAAATCTTCGGCAGTCGGTTTCAGCGTCAAATTAAACCAATCGGGCTTCTCGTCCGCTGCAACCATGATTTGTTTCCACGTCACCTGCTGACCCGTATAGGCGGAGATTCGACCCATTATTGCCGTCGCAGTGGATTCGGCGACGTCCCGCGCCTGATTAACAGGCCGGCCCTTATTAACATAATACAGCATGTCAATCTGCTCCTGGATATGACTGGCCGGCCCCTGGGGCAGGTCGGCGGGGATTGGCGAATTCTGCGGCTTCGGGTAATCATTGCCGTTCGTATGACCCTTTTCGTAAACGAAGTCGTGTCCGACCCAGTTCCAGCAGCCGTTAACCTGGCGGCACATCGAGTGGATATGCACGCCGTCGCCGTAGTCATAATCCACGCTGAAAAAGTCGTACATGTCACCGGCCGGACGTCGGGAGCGGCCACCGAATCCCACCGCGCTGACGGGCGGGCCGCCGCAGAACCAGTTCGCCACGTCTATGTTATGCACATGCTGTTCCACCAGATGGTCGCCCGAAAGCGCTATCCAGTTCTGCCAGGACTTAACAAGGTCGTCGGCGGATTCAGGATTGATTGGTCTGGACCAGAACATGTGCCCGATGCAGAACGAGATCCTACCGGCGTAAAGTTTGCCTAGTGCTTTTTCAACAGCTACGGCCTGGTGGGTCTTGATATGGTTCCAGTCATGACGCATTTCCGTGCCGGAGATGACTACCAGCCCTTTCTTCTCCGCCTGGCGCCCGGCAGCGATTACACGCCGGCAGCCGGGCGGATCCACGGCCACGGGCTTTTCGATAAAGACGTGCTTGCCTGCTTCTACTGCCGCCTCAAGGTGCAGCGGCCGAAACAGCGGCGCCGTCGCCATGAGCACAATCTCGACATCGGTCTCTAATAAATCCCGATAGCAGCTCGCGCCGCCGAAACATCGCTCGGCAGGCACGCCTAACTGTTTTCCCGCCCGGACGGTACGGTCTTTAAAATAGTCGGCAGTAGCGACGACCTGCACGTTGAAGCCGAGAATCTTGCCTGCTTCGAGAGCACCGACCGCAGCGCCGCGACCCCGGCCACCGCAGCCGACGAGTCCTATTTTGAAAGTCTTGCCCTTTCCTTTCGCCGTCGCTCCGAGAATGGTTGGGGCACTCAGGGCAACACTTGTGCCTAATGCAGTTCGTACGAAATCACGCCGTGATAGTTTGTTAGTTTTTTTCATCGGACAGCTCCTTTAATAAGATACCGAATTATTATGAAGTTTCTTCAACACAAGATTGTATCAAAAATCTGTTTCGTTTCCTACTATTCATGTTATTGTCGTTGAAAATATGGCTTTAGTAGTTGACAGACAAGCTTAATAGAATAGCAAATTCTGCATACTTAATAACAGGGTGTACCATTTTGAGCGGTTTATTGTTGATTTTGAATTGGAACAGGAGTACAATAACTCTTTGTTTCCAGAGGTACCGCCATGTGCATAAAAAGAGGATTTACACTCATAGAGCTTTTAGTGGTAATTGCCATTATTGCCCTTCTGCTGAGTATTCTCTTGCCAGCATTACGGACGGTCCGGGAGCAGGGCCGGCGTGCTGTGTGCGGCCAGAATGAAAAGAACACGGGCCTTGGTTTATTCATGTACGCCGACGACTACGACGGCAAGCTGCCTCTGAATGTGGTTGATCGCTGGCTGTTCGATGTTTCATACTGGACAACGGACATCATTCTGGAAACGGGCGCTTTCGACCGGCATATATTTTACTGCCCCTCCTGGCGCCAGAGAGACAACATCATATTCTGGCGTTACGGCGAGAACTTCCCGGCAGGCACGCCGGAGAACTATCCACAGGCCGAGCCGCAGGATGAAGCGACGCGCAGGAACTACCATCGTATTATGGGATACTTCTGGTTCATCGATACAGCCGACGGCAGACCAAATCCGCCCATGAGCTCTGAAAACTCAGCGCCCAAGGAATGGGTCAGATCCGTCGCTGCTACGAAAAGCGCTCCGGCAACAGTTGAGCTTATCGCTGACGTTACCGCCAGCAATGGACCGGACCGCCAGACGTCCGACTTCACAAAGGCGACCGGAGGCTGCTGGTCTCGCTGGCAGGTTTATGACAGAACGAACCATCTGAAAACAAGTTCGAAGCCTACCGGCGGCAATATCCTTTTCGTTGATGGGCACGTGCAGTGGCGGCACTTTAAAGAAATGGAACATCGCTGGTTCTGGCAGCAGTTCAGTAATCCCTGTTTCTGGTGGTAAATCCTTACTTTAAGATTCAAACAAAAAAACCCAAAATCGCAGTATGGATCACGTCCCACCTTTTTGAGATTTCTTGTTTTTTTTCTTGAAAATTTTGATTGTATAGCGTAGATTAATATTAGAAGAGCGACGGAGCAAAGCATCTGAGTCTTTCGGCTCTTTATAATTTTTTTGAAACAGTGCACAGAAGGCGGTGACAATATGGAAAAGATAATTATATTGATACTCTGCTGGCTAATACTTATAGGCATGGGATGCGAGGACGAGTCGGCACTTGTGCAGACTGAGAACCCAGAGAATGAACTTCCTGTGATAATACATCTTGAAAAGAGGAACGAGGTCGTCACCATCATGTCCGGACAAGAAGGAATCCTCTATACAGTGAGGACTAAAGACGGACGGACGCTCGCTCAAGACCTCTCCGAGCAGGAATTACAGACGAAGTTGCCGGACATTTACAATTCCCTGAAAAAGTCATATGCAGGCTGCAATAAGAGTGATCTATTTTGGGGTGGCCACTAACGAACCGGCAGCTTCATAATACATATAACGTTGGGATCAACCAGGAGCCGGGAACAACATACTTTATCCCGGCCGATGTCTGCGTCCCGAACCTCCGCAGTAATTCAGAGCACCCGCTGTCCTCAATCAAGACCTCTCATTATTAAGCACAATTCACCTGAAAATGTATCATACCCTGAGCCCCATTGAAGGATCACACCATTATGATCAATCTGAGATTGCTTGTTTTTCCTTGAAACATTGAGCAGCACCACATAGATTGACATTAGTAGAGTGAACTATAATTGTTTTGATGCAATGCTCGGAATAAAGTGGCTGTCTTGTGTAATCATTGACAGGCAAAAAAGGAATATCCGGAAAATGTGCCGCACATCATTAATTCCGATGATATTTGTAGTGCTTGCTCTGCTAAGTATGTTCTCAAAACAACCGGCAGTAGCACAGGTTGCTCCTTCACTACCACAGACAGTTGGCACTGAGGGCCCGAATGCGGCACCAAGCGAAGTGGTTATTTTTCAGCATCGAAAACTCCGGCCGGTGAAAAGACGTATTGGGGAAAGGACAATAAACAGACAAAGTTTCCTTACCGGTTTTATGAAAAAGTTATATTGGGGCGACGGAATCAATTTGAAAGAATTTCATACAGTCAACTTCAACGTGATGGCAAAATTTGCAAAGGAGAAAATGTTTTACTTAGGGCTGAAAGACACAAACGGAAACTTGATTACAACCAAGAAAATAAAGCTGGAATTTCCATGCACAATGGGAAAATATAAAAATTATTCCATCGATATAAGCCCCATACTTGGAAGTGACGCTGCCGGACTTGGAATTCTCGAGTTTCAAAATCCGGATAGCAAAGTGGCGATACATAAAATAACCGTCAGCCGAAAAATTCCATATGGAAGTGAAGTTATGGCCAGGGACGAAAACGTATATACAGCAACAACTTGCCCGGACACTATAGGCGTTTTTGTTTTGAATCATCCAATATTAACATTTATAGGAATATCGCCTCTAATAATCTTAATAATAATGTTGAAGCTTAGGCATATCCAGGCCTCCTGGATCGGACTTTGGTTTAACTCGTTTATCTCATTGGCAGAACGATTAAAAATTGGAATCAGCAATTTAGTACAATTTCTAAAAGATGTATATGGCATCGAGACATATGAAGATGAGTCGGAGGAACATCCATCTGATGATGTTGATAATGCGCCGACTGTCCAATCCCTTATCATTGATTTGAGAAACTTCGATCCTGTGGTGCGCCAAAACGCTGCTATTGCATTAGGCGCAACCGGCAGCAGACAGGCAATCAAACCTCTCGGCAGGGCTTTAAAGGACAAGGAGCAGGATGTTCGTGCCGCGACAAAAGAATCTTTAACACAGATACTAATTAAAACTTTGGACGACAAAAATCCGCGCACCCGGGCGATTGCAGCAAGGGCATTAGGTAAAATAGGAGGCAGACGATGCGCCAAATCCCTCAGTAAAATCGTGAACGATAAAGACCTGCGTGTAAGTGAAGCCGCAAAAGAAGGATTAATTCTGAACACCATAAAAGCCTTTGGAGATAGAGACCCGGATGTTCGTGCAAACGCGGCACGAGCATTAGGAAAAATTGACAGCAGCAGAAGCGTCAAATCGCTTTGCGGTATCTTAAGAGACAAAGATCCGCGCGTTCGTGCGAATGCCGCAACATCGTTAGGCAAAATCGGCAGCAAACGAGCGTACAAGTCTCTTACCAGGACGTTAAAAGATAAAGACCCGACCGTTCGAATTGCTGCAAAAGAAGCACTGGAATTGATAAAGACAAAAACCGCTCCTGCTCCATAGTGGATAATTTTTTTATCCGCCCTACGCGAGGTTCACAGGATTTCCCTTATGGCGAATTAACATAGTAAGTTCAACACAGACAAGAGAAACATTGCAATTCAAATCCCGTTTCCGTAATTCTTTGGTAACCAATATCCCACAGCTATTTTTATATCAAAAAAATTTCTTTAAGCTCTTCTCGTTTTTGACCGATAAAGTCCTGGAATGGAATCTAAGGGAAATTGTTGAATCATAGCCGGTAAGATCAAGCCGGGCCCGCCAGATCGTCAACGGATGACCAACTGTGAAAAACTGATTTATAAAGAGGTGCTAATATGTTCAATACGATAACAATAGTATTAGTATTTTTGACATTATCAGCCGTTGCGGCGGCCGGATTTGCAGTCCTGTATCTATCAAGGGTAAAGAGAAATTTGTCAGAATTAGGCATGAGAGTGCTCGAATCCCAGGATATAGGGAAAATAAAAGAGGCCGCGAATAAAGCAGGATCTCTCGAATCCCGTATGGCCGAGTGTGAGCACAAGGCAGATGAAAACAAAAATCAGATTGCCGAAAATAAAACAAAGGTAAATGAATTCACCAATGAGATTACTTCATCCGAGCAAAAGATAACGACTTTTGAAGGTCGTTTCGATGAGCTTACCACCAAGCTGGAATCAGTCGAGCAGAAGGCCAACAAGAATGAAGACAGTCTTGCTCAGACCGTCCCTAATATAAAGGCCCTGGCAGACGAAATACAGAACATTAAAATGTTCCAGACTGCCACTGAAAAAATCCATAGCCTCATTCAGACTGCATTCACTGATATTCAGGCAAGTGTGCCTCCTGAAGAAGTTCCGGTAACAACGACGGATGTTTCAAAGCAGGAAGATATGATGCTGGAAGATATAAAGTCGGAAGAAGCAATGTCAGAAGAAGTAAAGCCGGAAGAAGCAATGTCAGAAGAAGTAAAGCCGGAAGAAGCAATGTCGGAAGAAACAAAGTCGGAAGAAACCTTAAAGGAGCTTGAAGAGTGGCAAAATGAAGATGAACCACAGAAGGTGTCCGGATCTCGCCGTTGGCAATCTTAAGTCCGATTTCCTGCTCTATGTGCACCGCGGTGGCTTTGAAATGTATAACATATACCCGGCTGGAATATCAGCTTCCTTAAGATCATCTGTAAATTCCCAGATGCTGATTGATTAGCTCATCAAAGATTTTATCCGTTTCTTTTTATAATAACCGGGGCCTACACCAAATAGTTAGCATAGGCCCCGAACAAATTTTAAACCTGCTGTTATTTCAGTATAAAGCTGTCTCATTATTCAGCGACATCTCTCGGTCGATATAGACGGATATCATCAATATACATCTCGCCCGAACCGCCGGGGATTGTCATATTGCCCTTAGTACCGAAGCCAATTGCAATCGAAGTCACATCAGTAAGATCAATGCCTTGGTCTGCAAAGGTCTGAAGTGGAATAATCCACTCGGTCCAGGTATCGATTGTTGCTGCAGTTGGATCGTCGTGAACTACTACGGCAGGCGTTCCGGCACTGTTTGACACAGCTACATAAAGCGGCTCAGCGTCATTGCTCTCGATGCCGATGTCCTGGTTCGTCCACTGTCCGCTCACATTATTGGTAATTGTAACATTAGAGAATTTGGCCTCACAAGTAGCATTGATGTTGTGACTGGTCAGTGCTAAACCAACATAAACATTCGTACTCATAGTGATGAACTGTGGATTCCATGACATGGACTGCCATGTGGATCCGTTTGCCGAATAATAACCTCTGAAGTTGCCTCCTACGTCACGCTCCAGTTTTACCCAGTATGGAGCAATTATTGCCATCTGCTCGGTTGTTGCAACGCTGGTATCGCTTGTGGCGCTGTCATACGCGTCCGAACGGGCCTGGAATCTGCATCCGTTTGTAGCGGAGCCGTCGGTATTAGTAGGTGTTATATAAACCGCAGCAAACTTCGAGCCGGCATCGAGCGTCTCGCGTATCATCACACCAGCCTTCGCCCAGTCGTTGGTCAGCTCGACGCTCTCAACCTTTGCTACAATCGAACCTGGGCCGGTGAGCATTTTGAAAGCATAGTGGAATTCATCCGCCTGATTCCAGATATCCACGCCTGCTGCTGTCATTGTGAAGGTACCGACCGGGCCCTCGACAAAGCTGCCAACCGATGCCGGGTTGCCGTGGATCCAGATCGATAATTCTGCAACACCTTCCTCTGTCCAGTCGCGCTGGTCTGTCAGCGTATGCTCCGCTTCCGAATACTTCGCAAAGCCTTGTTTATTGTTATCGTAGTAATACGGCATCGATTGCAAGCCGCTGTGAACGATCATTCCTAAGGTAGGCCATGGTTCAGTTTCATCGCCGCCTACAACCGAGCCAGTACCGTTACCGGCAAAGAAAGGTGCTTCGCCGGGTTTGCCGTAGCCAAGCCCATCATGCCAAGATAACCATATCTGGTTATCAGCGAAATTGTAGTCCTCGAAATCGTCTATGATGAAATAGTCTCCGGTTGTAAAGCTCCAGATCTTGCCGGCCCACGGACTGTCGGGACTGTCATTGACTTCATCGATACGCCAGTAGTACGTTGTGTTTAATTTAAGCTTGCCGGGATCGTAGCTCTCCTCGCCGAGAGCTTTTGGCCCTTTATACTCAGGTGAGGCCGTCGTAGCATTCTTTACGACATCTGCATCCGTGCCGAAGTATACTTCATGAGAAGCAGCGACGGCTCCTGCATCCCATGTAAGAATCTGTGTAGGACTTACATCCACGGCACCATCTGCTGGATCAGGACCGCTGACGGCGCCTTCTGTGGTAAAGCTCCAGACTTCGCCTTTATGCGTCTCGACACCGTCGAACTCATCGACGCGCCAGAAATAAGTCTTAGCCAGTTTAAGCGGTCCGGGATCGTAATCCGGTGTACCGTTAGGAATACCCGTAACAGTGTTGCTCACCTCGTCGAAATCTTCGCCAAAGACAATATAATGCAATTTTGTGCCAAAACCTGCCGTCCATTTAAGTGTTACATTAAGATCGACGAACTCGGCACTATCAGCCGGCTCCGGGTAATAAGCTGACTTGGGAGGAACCATGAAGCTCCAAACGGGGCCTTTCCACGGACTGTTCGGATCGGCATCGTTGACCTCATCGATTCGCCAATAGTAAGTTGTACCGTTAACAAGACCATCGGGATAAGCATATGGGGGAAAGCCGGCAATATAAAATTCTAATCCCAATCCCTGGTTGCCCCGGAAAACGTCTGAGTCCCACGTAGCATCATTTACATCGTCAAAATTATCACCCATATACACATCATGCGAGACAGCAAAATCTCCCGCCTTCCAAGACAGAGTTACCCATGTGTCTGTATAAAGAGATCCATCAGGTGGAGTTGGAGAGCGTGCCTCTGGGAATCCCTCCCCTTTCATAACAGCCAAAACCTCATCCTGTGACAAAGGTACCTGGAAGATCATCACTTCATCCAGTGCTCCGTTAAAGGTACCGAGTCCGTCTGCAGTATTGACTACGCCGATGCCGGTCCTTAGATTGCTGAAATCCCCGGCAGGTAAATCCCAATTGCCGCTCAGCCTTTCCTCGCCGTTAAGATATATCGTTCCGGTATTTTCGGCCGCATCATGTGAAAAGGCCAGATGCGCCCATTCGCCCTCGATTAAGTGCTCACCCGTGAGAAAGAGGTTACTTTGAGGGCTCGTGTTGGACTTAAAACGCAGTTGATCGGCAGATGGACTCAGTTCCGTCCACCAGTACATAGTACCTTCTCGCTGGCTGAGAAAGCCTTGGTACAAACCGTTCGTTCCTGCCCATTTCGCCCACCAACAAACTGACAGGCCCTCGGGTCCGTCTGTCTGCCATGCACCAAGATCCACAAACGGGCTGCCGTTGCCACCCTGGAATTCCAGAGCGCCGCCGAATATGCCCTCAATCCATGTTAACGGATCGGTCAATGTCCCGTCATGGCCGCCGACACTGTCTACTGTGGTGAGTCCGGCGCCGTCATCGAGTTTCCACCAGCCAATGGGTTCCGCAGCTTCTGTTAAGCTCGTTAGTACCAAACTCAATGCCAAAATAAAAGTTCCCGAACAAATCAATCTATTTGACATGGCAATCCTCTTTTAAATGAGTTGAACAGATATACCTTGATTATTACCCAAACCACCTGTTACTGATACAGACGGATGTCGTCAATGTAAATCTTGCCGGAACCGCCGGGAGTTGTTGTGTTGCCCCGAGTTCCTTCTCCAATTGCAATCCTATCGACATCGGTAAGATCAATGCCCTGATCGGCAAGGTCCTGCAGATCAATTATCCACTCCGTCCAGATTCCGATTTTTGTTGCAGCCGGATCATCATAGACTACTATCGCAGGTTCGCCTGTGCTGTTGGATACAGCGACATACAACGGCTCGGCGTCATTGCTCGAATCGCCCCTGAACCAGATTACCAGTTCGTCCACACCTTGCTGTGTCCAGTCACGCGGATTATCCAGTGTCAGCTCTGCTTCGGAATAGTTCGAGTAGCCTTGCTTATTGTTATCGTAGAAATACGGCATAGACTGTTCACCGCCGTGGACTATTGTCTCTTCGGTATAGGAAAAAGTGTCTTCGTCGCCTACAATCGCTCCAGTCTTGTTACCTTCAAAGTAAGGTTCAACGCCGGGGCCTCCGTAACCGATCCCATCATGCCATGAGATCCATATCTGGTTATCTTCGGAATTGTAGGCTTCGAAATCATCTATGACAAAGAAATTGCCCGTAGTGAAGCTCCAGACTTTTCCCGGCCATGGACTATCGGGATCGGCGCCGTTGATTTCGATGATCCGCCAGAAGTAAGTGGTATTCAACGTCAGGTTATTAGGATCATAGCTCTCGTCACCGAGGACTTTGGATCCCTTATACTCTGGCGAGTCTGTTGTGGCGTTATTTATGGCATCTGCGTCTGTGCCGAAGTACACCTGGTGCGAGGTGGCGACGGAACCGGCATCCCAGGTAAGAATCACTGATGGCTTGACATCTACAGCACCGTTAACCGGATTGGGGCCGCTGACGGCTCCTATTGTAGTAAAGCTCCAGACCTGGCCTTTATGCGTATCAGTGCCGTCGAACTCATCGACACGCCAGTAATAAGTCTTGGCCATCTTAAGTGTGCCGGGATTGTAACTCGTAGTGCCGTTAAGCATACCCTCGGCGGTATTGTTCACCGCGTCGAAATCGTCGCCGAAGACTACGTAGTGCAATTTTGCGTCAAAACCGACAGCCCAGCTAAGCCGCTTATTAAGTTCGACTAATTCGGCTCCATCAGCCGGATCCGGTGCATATGCAGTCTTAGGTGGTATAGTGAAGCTCCATACATCGCCTTTCCACGGGCTATTAGGTTCGGTCTCGTTGACTTCGTCGATCCGCCAGTAGTAAGTCGTTCCGACAGCAAGACCATCGGGATATGGCCTCCCGGAAACGCCGACAGCAAACAACGGATCAACCTGGTTGCCCCGGAAAGTGTCGCCGGTGCCTTCATTAACATCATTAAGATTCTCGCCGAAATAGATATCGTGCGAGGTCGCAAAGCCTCCCGGATTCCAGGACAAACTCACCGAGGTATCATAAACAAAAGCACCATCAGCCGGCTCCGGGCGGGAAGCCAGAGTAAAGCCTTTGCCTTCCATAACACGTATAATCTCATCTTGTGTCAATGGATGGTTGAAGAAATGGACATCGTCCACCTGGCCGGTGAATTCGTCGCTCGGCGTGTCATCCCATTCCTGACCAATCGACCAGCGCACCTGCCCGGCGGGATTTCCATCAGGTATTTCCGTGCCGACCAGCTCTCCATCAGTGTATGCGTATGCGGTGTCCCCGTCCCTGACGTACGCTATGAAATGCCACTGGCCGTCGTTGATAACGGGGGGGTAACTGTTAATACTGCTGGTGGCTTCCACCAGCAAAGTGCCGCTACCGGTAACGCCGAAAATGAACTGGTGACCACTGCCACTGTCGTTTGCACCAATCACATTGCCTTCACCTGCTGTGGTTTTGATCCATGCACTGACTGAAAAATTATTATCTGTGAGGTCATCGGCTATGCTGTTAATTTCGATATAGTCATCGTCGCCATCCAAATCAATAGCGCCGCCGTAAATCCCGGCTACCCACTGCGGATCGCCCCGGAGAATACCATCATTTCCATAGTCCGACAAATCGAAGGCAGTGTCCCCCGAGCCTTCGTCGAAAGTCCACCAGCCAATAAGATCTGCCTTAGCAGCATTCGTTGGGACTACAACCAGCACAAAAATAAAAGAAGTAAAAAAACAGAATTTCCTAAACATAATCAGACCTCACTCTACGAGAATAAAATGACTATGAGACTTCGTAAAAAATCTCCTGCTAACACCAAGTCCTATAATAGCGATACTTTGTCTCGAAGTCAAGGATTTTCTCTGTTAAATATGTTTCATAGCGCGAAGGTGTGTTGAAACACACTCCCTTATGGGATGTCCAAGCTCACATTTGAATTAAATAAATTCTTTTCCCATTCTGCAGAAAATATGTCGAGTGAAGGGATTGGTGAAAGAGAAAAACCGCCGATGGCAGCTACTGGCTAACCGGATAATGCAATTTTTCTGGCCCAACAACAGTAGTGTAAACTGTCCTTTGTTTAAGAATTCTGAATCAACTAACGAGGCGAACGATAAAAGTCTAAATAAAAACGCCGGCATTACTTCTATTTAGTCGAAAAAACAAGCTCACTCGATACGACAGCTTCGCGACTATCCGTAACAGTTAGGAACCATATCGACGCCTTCTCAGGCGGAGCAGGTGAGACAATGAAATTGCCCTCGATACGTGCCGTCACGCTTTGCCAATCCAGCTTGTTGATCGGTGCGGTTCCTGTTGTGTAATGCAGATTTGCAGAAGTAAGAGCTGTTTTGCTCTTAATGTCAGCACGGATCTGCCCATCGGTCAACTGTGGCTTTATAATGGTCGCCAATGGGGTACCCCCTATTAAATACTGGTCAACAAAAAGACCGATTTCTTTTGGAGCCCATCCATGCGGATGACTGTGAGGCATATCAACAGTGATGCGAAAATTACGTTCGCCTTTCACGAGTCCATAGGTCCTGGAATAGCTGTCGAGCGGATAAGCGAAATCGTTGGTGCCGTTGACGAAGAACATCGGCATCTTAGCCGAGCCGATATACATCGAAGGGTCCCAAAAGGTGATCCATCTTTTCTTCTGCTTCGGCGTCATTTTCGCGAACTGGTCCAGCCATACGCTGTTTTCATGAAGAAAGCCGCACCCATATACGGGCACCGCCGCCTTGAAACGGTTATCAAGTCCCGCAACGATGCATGTCAAGTATCCGCCCCAACTGATTCCCGTAACGGCGGTCCTGCCGGGATCAACTTCTTCGAAGCTGCGTATCAGAGAATGTGCCAGGATAACACCAGCGACGGCATGATATGTCCATTGGTCATAACAAGGCTGATCGACATCGCCGAATTTTACCTTGTCACTCTGGTCGGGTCCGCCTTTTGCGAGCGGTTTACGCAGCGGGCCGCAACCGGCAAGGTCCATGGCGATAGCGGCATACCCGCGTTTCGCCCACAGCTCGGCCCATTCTTCGAATGCCGTTCCTCCTCCGCCATGCACGAGAACGACTGCCGGATACGTCTTTTCTTCGACACTTTTCTCGCCAAGCGTGGCAGGGCTTGCATAGCAGGCAAACACGAGCGTCGGACGATTCTGATAAGGCAGTCCTTTATAGTAAAGCGACCAAACCGGGCCCTGGCGGTCGGACCATTCATAGCCCGGCGGCCGGCTCAAGGCTACCAGGTCCCACGGCGTCGTGGATGGAAGCGACTTGGCTGGACGAATGATGTTGCTGTCATGATTGAAAAGCATGCAGCCGGAATTGGTAAATAACAATACAAGGAGACAAACAAGATATGTCACATGAAGTTTTCGCAAAGCCATATTAACGTTCCTTCCTAAGGTTACAGTACGTTCGGCACGATTTACTTACAGCAATCAATCGCTGCGAAACATGAAGTTCATTATAGCTTCATTCATTGCCAGTGACAATAAGACAAAATCCCGGAGTGAATGACAGCCGGTCTTTTGAGTATCCAATCGCGGTGACTAATTGCTGGAATGTAAGCAAGGCCGAACATCCGACAGGCCATTCGCCGAAATATAACAGGGGCTATTGTTTCTGATTAGACAACGGATTTACCTTCTGCTCCGAGTAGTAATTGCGACGTTCGTTATGGAAGTACAGGAAGCACCATAATGCCTCATCTCCGTGACAATCAGCACAGAGGCCCTGGTGTTCTGTAAATCGCAGAAACCTGGGGCGGTGTAATGGAGATATTTGTGCTGTCGCCGCATTGGCGAACGAGGCTGCATGCGGATCATGGCAGGTAAGACAGGAGATGACTCCGGTGCGCTACCGCTGCCCTTCGCTGTCGAATGCCGGCATGTGGCCCGGCTGCTGCGGAGAAGCGCGGTTTACAAGAGGCACATCAGGGTGATCAGCGTATCCCGGAACGTACACTTCGGCGCAACGGCCCAGGCTGTGGCAGCATGTGCACTGCTCTCGGCCGAAATTGCTCTTTGACATTTTATCTTTGGCCCAAAATCCGCTCTCAGAGGAAGCTTTGTGCATAAGGTGGCAGGAACCGCAGGGCCCTGATTCAGCACGATCTCGTCACGAATGTTCTACTCTTCAGGCACCGGAATGACAGGATTCGGCTGGTCTTTTATAGCTTGCTGTGTTTTACCACCGTGGCAAGGAACACAGTTCTTCTGTTGCCCATGGATATCCCGGGTGATTCCTGAATCATCTCCGGCCATCCCGTCAGCACAAAGAATTCCCATTGTTGCAAAAAAAATAAGTAACACGTTGACCTTCATAGCCTCATCCTTTAATTTTAGATGAAAATAATAGCTAAAGTATAGCATTTTCGGATTAGAGATACAAGCTGTAACTATTAGCCAATATTTGATTCTCAGTACAATAACATGATTCTATTGGAAAGTATAGATTTGAGATGAACAATGACTGATGTCACACACATTCTAAACGTGATTAATCGCAAGCAGATTGTGTTCGTTTTATATTCTTTCTTCGTTCTGTCTGTGTCAGGTTATGCTCTACCTTTGGGCAGCTCTGACTTCGAAACAGCCTTAAAAAGTCGCCAGGACATTGTCTATTTCGCCGACTTCGAAAACGAGGATTGGACCAAGGACTGGACCGGCTTTGACGGCACATACAGTGTCGAGGACTGGGGAGGAAAACCCAATTCTGATGGTACAAAAGGCTGGTCATGTCGTGGCGCCAGTAGCGTTGAATCAGAGAGTGACGGCATTCGGTTGGGCTCCTATACATATGAAGTCAAATCAGGGCGTTCCAATTATGGAAAGACAATGCACTTCGACAAGACTGTGACTGCAGGCAAGTGGTATTACCCCGAACAGTACATTAAACTCAACACGCCGGGCAAGGAAGACGGGATTGCACGAGCCCGGACCAACGGCGTACTCGTCTTTGAGAAGACAGACTTTCTATGGCGAAACACAGATAAATTGAAAATCTACAGCTACCGGGTGGTCTACTACCGAGGTGGGAAAGAACCGGCAAACCACTACCACCATGTGTACCTTGATAATCTGGTAATCGCAATCGGCAAGCGTGTGGGATTATTTACGCCCCCATCTTCCAGTGAGCAACATATTAGTGTCGCAACTTATGACTTCCCGGCCTTTACCAATAAGGACACCTTAAGTTCCGATTCCAAAGGACTTCCATACATAGCCACATACCAGAGACCGGAAGGCAAAGAATTTCCACAGCACCATTCGATCTATCACGACGATAACCAATGGCGAATTCAACAGATCAGCAGGTGTAGCATTATCAGCACAGTTTCCAACAAAATCCTGGATAATAAATATTAATATGGCAGGTGTCATCCTACAAAACGTTTCCAAGACTTTCGCCGGCGATGTCGTTGCGGTCCAAAATGCAAACCTTGAAGTTAATGATAGTGAGTTCATGGTGATAGTAGGCCCATCCGGCTGTGGTAAAACTACTATGCTGCGTTTAATTGCCGGTCTTGAGGAAGTAACGGAAGGCACAATAAGAATCGGCGACCGGACTGTCAACGATGTCTCACCGAGGGATCGTGATGTCGCTATGGTCTTTCAAAATTATGCTCTTTATCCACATATGACTGTTTTTGACAACATGGCCTTCGCTCTTAAACTGCGAAAATCTCCAAAGGCTGAAATCAAGGCAAAAGTGCAGCAGGCTGCGGAATTACTTGGTATCGAAAAACTGCTTAACCGTAAACCCAAGGCTCTTTCAGGTGGTCAGCAGCAGAGAGTTGCCGTGGGCAGGGCCATGGTCAGGAATCCCCAGGTTTTTTTGTTCGATGAGCCGTTGAGCAATCTGGACGCCAAGCTTCGAATTACAACCCGAGCCGAACTCAAAGCGCTACATCGCAAGCTGCAAACAACAACGATATACGTCACCCACGATCAAGTTGAGGCGATGACAATGGGTGACCGGATTTGCGTATTGCATAATGGCCTTATCCAGCAAATTGCCGAACCTATGGAAGTATATGACAAGCCCGTCAACAGATTTGTAGCCGGCTTTTTGGGAACATCTCCTATGAACTTCATCGAGGGCAGGCTAATTGATACTGATGGAAATCCTGGATTTATTGCCGGAGATGTGCAAATCAGCTTACCTGATTCTATGCGAGTAAACCTGAGCCCGTATGTCACTCAAGAGGTAGTTTTGGGAATAAGGCCCGAACATCTTTTCGTGAAACCATTCAAAGGTCGTGCCTGTAGTATAATTCATACCACGGTGAGCCTTAATGAACCATTGGGAGATCGAATGAATCTCCATCTAACCTGCCCATCAGGCAACAAACTTATAGCTAACGTAGGTTCCCATGTTCGATTAAGACCGACTGATTCAGTTACAACATTCATGGATATTGAGCGAGTGCACATTTTTAAACCCGGCGAAACAGGAGAGAACATTAGTTTGAATATTTGATTAGGTAGTAATCGTTATCGACATCTTATATTTTAGGATTTCGACTATGAAGGAATTTTATGAAGTACAACCGTGAAATAAAAAAGCAGAGTGTTATAAACATCCGATTCAAACCGTTTATAGGGATAATGGCCGCACTCATCTATTTCAGCTTGATGTTCGGCGTGACTAAGGTGGCTGCAGATGAAATTAGCAAAAAGGTAAAAGTCGCCAGCTTGTCATTCGTTCCGGAAAAATGGAACAAAGAAGTGAACTTAAAGAAAATGGATAGCTTGGCCCGTCAAGCAGCTAAACATGAAGCCAAAATACTCGTCACTCCTGAAGGTGCTCTGGAAGGATATCTCATTGATTTTCTTCGCCGATCCGGAGATGAACGCACCAAATGGGAACCAAAGTTCCAGGAAATCGCCGAACATGTGGATGGTCCGAGTGTAACAAAAATCCGGGAACTGGCCAAAGAATTGAAAGTGGATTTTGTTTTAGGTTTCCTGGAGCGGGACGGCGATTACCTGCACAATACCTGTATTTGGATCGATGCTAAAGGTGAAATTCTGCACCGGCATCGCAAAACACACATGGCGCAGCCATATTTCGAACCGCCCAATTACCGGCCCGGTTACGAGTTAAAAGCTTTCGACACAGCTTATGGCCGTGCCGGCATGATAATTTGTTATGAGCGGCAGGTTCCGGAAACTTCCGTGGCGTTGGCGTTGGATGGCGCTCAGATTATCATTAATCCTTCCTACGGTTCCCGTGGCCAATGGAATGACACGATACTACGCGCTAGGGCTCGTGATAATAATTGCTACTTCTTATTCACCCATCCCCTACAGACATTGGCCATTGCTCCCAACGGCAACATTATCCTCAATGAAAAAGACAAAGAGGGCATTTTTTACTTTGAAATGGGCGGACACGAAATCCGACAGCAGAACCTCAAGCGTCGCCGGCCCGAAGCGTTCGCAAATACTCTGGCACAGCATGTGCAGGGAGGAAACCAGCGGCTTTCCATGCTCGGATATATTAAGGTGGCGGCGGTGCAATTGGCGGTAAGTAATGATTTGGAGAAGAACACCAAACGAATATGCGAACACATTGCAAGTTTGGCCAGACAAGGCGTGCGTGTCGCTTTGTTCCCCGAATGCGCCACTACCGGTTATTTCAAAGATGAGATTCCCAAATACACGCAAGAACAATTGAAGCAGGCCGAAGAAAAAATTGCCCACACCTGCGCTGAAAACGACATGTATGTCATTGTGGGCTCCCCCTATTTCGAAGACGACGTTCGGTACAACATGGCGCTGGTTATCGACCACGAGGGCCGTACAATTTATCGTCAGGCCAAGATTCAATTGGTGGGTGGTGATAAAGGTTGGGCCCAACCGGGAAACAAACTCTCTACTTTTAAAATCGATGATATTACCTGCTCGATTATTATTTGCCATGATTCCCGTTATCCGGAACTCGTTCGGCTGCCCGTGCTGAAGGGTTCCCGCCTGGTTTTCTACTTGTCCTGGGAATCGGACACCAAAGCAGAGCACAAGATTGAACCGTACCGGGCACAGGTAGTGGCGCGAGCAGTAGAGAACGGCGTTTATGTTGTTCATGCTAATGCCCCGCAGGCAGTCAGCCCCTGGATGGGGAGCCATGGCCAGAGCCGTATTGTATCCCCAGCAGGTGTGCTGCTTCAGGAAGCGCCCATCTTCGATGAGGCCGTGCTCATCGAAGAGTTGGACATGAACCAAGCCCGCGCTGGCAATGCTCGTAATAGCCTGAGAGCGGAATTTCTAAAAGATTTCTGGCAAACCGGCATGGAGAAAATCGAGCAGGTAGAGTAATATGAAAAATCAAAAGGAAAGGTTATGCCATGCTTAAAATCAATAGACGTAATTTTATTACGGGCTCTGCAACCACCGCGGCAGGCTTTGTAATACTGAACTCGCGGATCGTAAAAGGTTTTGACGCAAACAGCCGAATCGAAGTCGGCTGTATCGGACTGGGCGGCAGAGGATCCCTTATAGCACGCATGATTGCGGAAAACCACAAAGGCTACAAAATAGTCTCGGTCGCCGATTATTTTCCCAATGTAGCCCGGGATGTTGGCAACAGTCTCGAAGTCGATCCCAAAAGACAATTCTCAGGCCTGAACGGTTATAAGAAACTCATCGACAACAAAGTTGACGCCGTATTCCTCGAAACACCGCCATGCTTTTTTCCCGATCACACCTGTGCCGCCGTAGAAGCCGGATGCCACGTATACATGGCAAAACCGGTCGCATGTGATGTCCCCGGAACATTGGCAATCGCTCAGGCAGGCAGAAAAGCAACGAAATCCGAATGCGTCTTCCTCGTTGATTTCCAGGTTCCCACCGATCCTTTCAATATCGAAACCGTAAAACGCATTCACGAAGGAATGATTGGCGAGGTTGGGATGATAAGCTCTATCTACACGGACGAGTCCTTCCCGGATCCTCCTAAAATCCAAAACGCTGAAAGCCGTCTTCACAGCTTAATATGGGTCAACGACATTGATCTGGGCGGCAGTTATCTCGTGAACGCGGGCATACACGCTATCGATGCCGGCCTGTGGATGGCCAAGGCCCCTCCGATTAGCGCGATGGGAGCTTCCCGCATAGTCAGGGCCAATCCCAACGGCGACAGCAGAGACGCTTACTCGGTCACTTATACCTTCGCCGACGGCCTGATAATGAACCATCGCGGAGAACACCTAAGAAACACACACGGATTCTTATGCAACACCAGGGCATACGGTCAACACGGCTGTGCGGAGGTTTCGTATACCGAAAAGGCATGGCTGCGGGGTAATAAAGGCGGATACAAGGGCGGACAAGTGGAGAATCTCTACGTCAGCGGAATCACCAGAAATCTCGATAAATTCGAAAAGAACATCCGCAGCACGGACTACGGCAATGAAACCGCCCGGTCCGGGACAGAAAGCACTCTTGCGACAATCCTCGGCCGTGAAGCTGCAATGAACAGAACACACATAACGATGAAACAATTAATCGCTGAAAACAGGAGAATTGAACCGGACCTGTCGGGGCTTAAGGCGTAGATTTCAGGGAAAATGCCGCGAGGGAAATCCGGAGTAGAGAGAGTAAAAACCCAACTTGCTCAACTGTCGTCCTGGGCGAAGTCGAAGGATTATATGAAAAAAATGATACCGAAGACAGTCAACATATTTTTTTGATAAGTACTCATTTTTTACTGAGAAATATACGACCACATAGTTCTCCCCGCTTTTTCGAATCGAATCTTTATATGAAGATTGCCGCAGTCGCTGGCCCTTACGGGACAAGCTCCTTCGCAATTACTACGAAATCAACTGGCGTCATACGACATACAATGTAAGAAACACACAATACGAGGTTAGTCACGGACATTTTTCCAGAAAAATTTTGTTTTTTTTGAAAAAAAAGGTGATATTTTTGGTTTTATAACGTCTATAATTCACAGAAATAGCTTATTGTGGAAAATAAAACATAGGGGATTCTTTAAAAAGGAGACTAAAATGAGACGAGCAGTTATTATTATTGCGGTTCTGTTTGGCGGTCCGGTTTGGGCATTGACATATATGGGGTCGCCGTCAAGCAACGTCAAACAAGGTGAATTGCTCCTTGGCTTTGACTATTCGAATAGTGAGGTAGATTTCGAATTCAGAGGCGACACGCAGAATGGTATTCTTGCTAATGTTGATCGTGATCTCTATCTGGGTAGAGCAGGTCTTGGGCTAACAGACGGATTCGAGATTTTCGGTCGCTTTGGTGTAGGTGAAGTTGAAGAGCTCGGTAACGAATCCATATGGGGCGCTGGGACCAGAATAACGTTCATCGAGAAGGACGATATTAGCTGGGGCGCTCTCTTTCAGCTTACGTCACTTTCCGCAGATGAAACCGGACGCCTGGGCGGAGGTATATTGAATGGGGATTTCGATGTCTATGAGTATCAGTTTGCGATAGGTCCTACTTTTGACAATACAGTCTATTTTGGGCCGTTTCTCCATATCGCAGATGGCGATGCAGACCTTGCCGGTTTGGGATCAGTAGATATTGAGCAGGAATCCGAATTTGGGTTGTATATCGGGGTCATGTGGGAACTTGGAAACAATACCACCTTGAATATTGAATTTCAGGGTACCGATGATGCAAAGCTGGGCGGGATCGGCATGGTTCATAGATTCGGCGGTCCGTCCGATTAATAGTAGCGCATTTGTATCGCTCCGGTATATCCTTAGAATTCGCATTCCCTTGGGGACGCCTTACGGCGGGGCAGCTCGTGCCTAAGGTACAAGCCGCGCCATTCTACCTAATCCGGATACTTTTATGCGGCACACGGCCCGCAGAGCGCGGTACGAATAGTGGACACCGTCTCAAGGTGATTTTTTGAAAATTCATTTTATATTTAACAATATATATGGTATAATATACAGTTAACATGGAAGCTCGAATATAGAATACAGAATAGACAGAAGATAGATGTTAAAATAGCTAATATTCAATAGGCAATCCTGCTGCTTTCCGGGCAACCTATTTGAAAAACAAAGCCAATTTGCCAGCAGGTAAATCCGCATATGGTATTATTCATAAGGAGTTTATGGTGATTAGCCTGCCTTTGGAGCACCAAAAAACAAACCCAATTCAAAGCCAATCTTGCAACCAGAGCCAAGTGTATCAATTATACTCTGTCCAACGAAAAAACCTTGACGAGCAGCCCAGAAGATTGAATTCTCAAGGCAGACTTGCTATTAGATCGAAAATCAGGCTCAGCGATGAAGTTGAACAGGTTTGATTAGGAAATCGCATTTAACATGATTTCCACAAACATTGAAGGACACCGTACCATGAAATCTAATTTACTCCTGGTCATTATAATTTTTCCCCTGTTGATTTTCAGCTTTATGGTCACTTCGCCCAAAGCATCGGCCGCTCCATTAAAAGCAGGTGTTGCCAGGATTGATCTAACTCCGCCGATGGAGCTGAAAGCAACGCTCGGCGGTTACGGCGACCGAATGAGCAAACCGGCAGTTGGTGTTCATGACCGCATCTTTGCGAAATGCATTGTCATATCCGACGGCACGAAGCGATTTGCCCTTGTTACTGCCGACGTGCTGGCCTTTCCACACGGCTTCAAATCAGCTCTAATCGATTCGCTCGCCGATGCCGGCTGGAAAAGCAATCAGATCATGCTTCTGCCCAGCCACTCCCATTCCAGCATTGATATGTCCGCACTCAATCCCAGGAACACCCTGGGGATTCCCCAGATAGGCTTTTTCCACAAGGAACTGTTTGATCTGACGGTTACGCGACTCGCCCAGGTCATCGCCGAAGCCGGCAAGAATCCGATCGCTATCTCAGCAAATACGCACACCATCCAGTTGCAAGGCTGGAATCGCAATCGACGCCAAGGCAATACAGCTAATGATGCAGATCTAACCATTACACGAATTGACAAAGTGACCGGTCATCCATTAGCTGTGCTTGTGAATTGGACGGCCCATCCAACCTTCATGGGATCCGATGATATGATGTTCTCCGGCGGATGGCCCGGTCATCTGCAACGGACTATCGAGACACTTATCGGCAACGGTGTCACCGCCATGTACTACAACGGAGCACAGGGCGATCAATCACCAGTTCCCCGAAAGCACTCGGGCGGAAGCTGGGAAAGAGCAGAATGCTATGGCCGCCAGTTGGGCATCATCGCTCACAAAGAATGGCAGAAAATCAAACCTATTCCCACACCTGCCTTTTCCTATCACGCCGAGGAGATTACGCTACCGACATGCACATGGCATCCTGATTTCATGAAGACAGGCGGCTCAGAGTACGGACTCAGCGAAGAAATCATGGAGAAAGTCCTCTCGCTCATGAGCCCCCAAAAGACTGTTAGCGGTTCCCTTAGACTGGGTGATCTGCTGATTGTCGGCATTCCTGGTGAGATAACGGCACAGTTGGGGATGTTCATCAAATCGCAAGTGCGTCAGACTACCGGTATCGACCATGTTGTCATCGGTGGATTGGCCAACGAATGGATAAGCTACATTCTCTCTGCCGAAGAGTATAAAAAGGGCGGTTACGAAGCCAGTGTGAGTTTCTACGGCCATACACTTGGTCAGGTTATTGTACAAGGAGCATTAAAAGGTATTTCGAAAATTCCTGCCGCCACATAAATTTATCAATGAAGTACCCACGTTACAGCGTATCAGCGACACTTTTTAACCTATGTTTCGAATGAGCCTTTTATGAGGAATAATTCATTGTCCTTTTCATCTGAACAGGTTTCATAGAAGCTCATAATTTCTTTTCACCAATTTGAACTAAATATGCATTTTTAACTCGTGCAGAAAGGTTGGTGACAACATTCCCAGGTCTGCCAATTCTCACAACCATTCCTTCTCTGCCCTTTATGTAAAGTTAACAGCATAAAGAAGCAACTGAAAATATGCAGTATGTCTTGATATACATAACAGGCCCGTTGGCAATCCCATTTTTCAGGGAAGCTCCGGTGCATAAAAAAGATGTCCAGTACACCTACAATCAGAAGCTCCAAATCCGTGGACAGCCCCTTCAAACATTTTACCAAGCTCCGCTGCTACTTCACATTCATGTTTTCGTTGGCCCTGAATCGTAATCGCCCCTATCATTTCAGCATTGACAGAGAGATAATCGATATGCCAGTGAAGGGACTTTTTATTTCTGCCGTGACGTTCAAGTCGTGCCGAAAGGTTACGTTGAGCACTCCCCGTGTAGAAATATATTCCCCGGTGGAAATGAAACCTTCCAAGTCGACCAACCTGTATTGTACTGCTCCTCCTCATAAAGAATACTGCAATATATACTCCGGAATCCATATCTGTAAGCGTATTCTCCAGGTTCTTAATCCATCCCTGCACTCGACACTTGGTGATTTATCATTGATCCTCAATAACCATTTAATCGGATCTTTTCGAATTTGAGATTCTCTTTTGGAACCGGCTCTCTTCTCTCTGCAGGATAACCAAGAGAGATAATTGATTCTACTTTCATATGGCCGGGAAGATTCAGTAAGCCTTTTATATAATCTTCAGAAGTGGTGTTTTCATCATAAGTTCTATTCCGTATCTGTATCCAACAACTACCCAGCTCAATAGATTGTGCTACCATCTGGACAAGAATCGATGCTATAGAGCAGTCCTCAATCCATACATCACTCTTTTGTCCATCAGCACAAACAACAATACCAAGTGCCGCCTGCTCCAAAAACTTAGCCCCATGCGGTTTACATAGGGCCAATTGTTTTAGAAGTTCAGGATCGTCCACAAAAATAAATTCCCATGGATTAAAGTTTCTTGAAGAAGGAGTTCTCAAAACGGCTTCTTTAAGTAATTCAATTCTTTCCGGCTCGATACTCTTGTCTGTATACTTTCTGATACTTCTTCTGTTCCTAAGTAATTCGATCATATCTTTCCTTTGTCATACTAATGACCAATTTCTCTTCGATTAAACACCATCTTTTTTCATTCTATTCTCTGAAGATTTGTCGTCAATACATCTTCATCGCTCAAGTCCCACGTAAAGAATAGTTCTATTCTTTCACGAAAGATACAACTGTTCATTTGCAGCTATCGAGTCAACTCAAAGGAGACTTTTTAGGAATAACATTCTTTTAGTTATTTTTATTGGGATAATTGAGCTTGGACAATGCCGCCTTTAATATTTTATGCGCTTGGGCCGCGGGCCCGGAAACATTCTTAAGTGGCTTTTTCTCCATGGCATCATTCCAGACATCATAGAATTCACTGGTGCTATAGAGTTTGTAGCGTTTAGTGCGAACCCAGGCCTTGTCGCTTCGGCTCTCAGAAAAGGCAAAGTTACGCGAAATGTGCGGGCGTGAGCCAAATATTGTCGATGCAAAACTCACGCCGTCAATTTTGCGATCCACTTTCGCCCCACCGATTTCAGCCAGGGTCGGCAGCCAATCACTGAAATCGACCAGTGCGCGCCCTACACTACCGGCAACAATATGCCCGGGCCAGTTGGCAATGAGCGGCACATTAGTACCGATATCCAAAAGTGTTCCCTTACCGCCGGGAACGCGCTTGCCATTACGTATCGAATAGACCTCTTCATACTCGTACTTGCGCTCCTGGATATGCCGCAGCTTGGAACGCCTGGCCGTGCCGTTGTCGCTGGTGAACAGGATGATCGTGTTTTTGCGCAGGTCAAGTTGATCGAGCTTAGCAACGAGCCGACCCACCATAGCATCCATGCTCTCAATCATTTCGCCGTAATCCATCCAACGATTCTTGCCCGGTACATAAGACACTTGTGTGGGAATATCATCAGTCACATCATGCGCTAACGCCATCGAGTAGTACGCGAAGAAAGGTTTTTGAGCTGTGTTGCTTTGCTCTATGAATTTTTCCAGAAAATCTACATACAACTCCGGCCCGTACTTTCCCTTCGTGTCCGTACGCACATGGCCATTCTCGTAAATCATCGGCTCATGATACCGCGCGCCCTCGTGCCAACCGAACACGCTCCATGCATCAAAGCCCAGCCGAGCCGGTTGCCAGGCATCTTCTTTCAGCAACCCCAACTGCCACTTACCTGCAATCGCCGTGTTGTAGCCCGCACGTTTGAGCACCTGAGCAACGGTATGTTGTTCCTCTGCCTTGGGAAAGGTTCCCCAGCCAGAATTTAGCCGGAAGGGATATTTGCCAGTCATCAGGCAAATCCGCGTGGGATGGCACACCGGCATGCTGAAGCAGTAGTCAAAACGCATCCCGCCTCTGGCCAGCGCATCGATATTCGGTGTCTTCCATCGCTGCCCGCCGTAGGAGCCAATTGGTTCGCAGCCCACGTCATCCGCCATAACCAAGACAATGTTTGGTTTCTCTGCCCCGTCCTGAACAGATGCCATTAGGTTAGAGGGGAGTAGCGCTGCAGTACCAGCTGCGGCAGCAGTCCTTAGAAACTGTCGTCTACTGAACGGATATTGCTGTTTCGTATCCATCAAAAGTACTCCTGTAGATTCTCAATTGACCTTTTCCAGAAATGTTATCAAACAACCTTTCATCTAATTCACCGATATTTGCCTTTAACTTCACAACAGATACTCCTACATAACACATGGTCATAATACCACAATCGGGACGTTGATTTCAACACCTCTGGTCACCAGGACCACGTCTGTGATCCGGTTGACCTTTTGATGGAATTCTTATAGCATAATGCCCTGTATAATCAGTTGAAATTCCTGTTTCAGTTTAGGACGGAGTCCGGCACAGAAAGGACATTACTATGAAACGAAGACAGTTCTTAAAGGCAAGTGGATTGACGGCTGCAGGTATGCTATTAAATCAAACAGGACTATTGGCAGCTTTGGGGAAACGACCACCGAACTTCGTTGTTATCATGGCTGACGACCTCGGCGCCAAAGAACTAAGCTGTTATGGCAACAAGCAGCACCATACACCGAATCTGGATCGCCTTGCGAGAACGGGCATGCAATTCAGGACATGCTATGCCACACCAATCTGCCACCCGACTCGGTTCGAGATCATGACCGGTCAGTATGGCCATCATAACAAAATTTACCAGTTCCCGGGCCGGCCCGGTGGACCTGTTGCCGGTTCGCCGGAAGATGATATTTCCAGACACCTGACTTTTGCCCAAATCCTCAAGCCGCTCGGTTATGCCACCGCACATTCGGGCAAGTGGCAGCTGACAGGCAAAATACCTAAGCTCATATACGAGTGTGGCTTTGACGAGTACTGCATGTGGGCATATAAACACAATCTTCCACCAGGGACAAAGCACAGCGGAGGCTGGGAAGGCAAAAAAGGCGGCAAGACTTCTCGGTACTGGCATCCTTCTATCGTGAAAAACACAAAGTATTTGAAGACTGAGCCGGACGATTATGGCCCGGATATATTCACCAACTTCGTTATTGATTTCATCAAGCGGCACAGAGACAAACCGTTTTTCGTTTATTATCCGATGTGCCTGACGCACGGCCCCTTTTACGTGACGCCGGATACAGTGCAGTCGGAAAATGAGAAATTCAAAAACTTGCGTGAGAAGAATTTCAAGGCCAACGTCGAATACATGGACAAACTCGTTGGTCGTATTGTTGATGCGCTGGAGGTTATAGGATTGCGCAAAAACACAATCGTATTGTTCACAGGAGACAATGGTACGGGCGGCCGGGGCAAGGGCCAGTCAACCGAGCTTGGAGCACGGGTGCCGATGATTGCCAATTGCCCCGGCATCGTCAAACCATTAGGACTAAGCGACGAGTTGGTGGATTTGTCGGATATTTTGCCAACCCTGACAGATTTTGCCGGAGCGAGGTTGCCCGAGGGACACATTATAGATGGGCAAAGCTTCGCCCCCCTGCTCAGAGGAGAGAAAGGACCGACACGAGAGTGGATCTACAGTTACCTCGGAGACCAGCAGATACTTCGTACAAAACGATGGTTATTGGAAGACAACGGACCGAGTCATCCGGGACGTTTCTACGATTGCGGCGACAGCCGGGATGGAACAGGATATAAAGAAGTAACGAATTCTACGGCGCCGGAGGTGGTCGCGGCAAAGAAACATTTCAAAGAGATTTTATCTGATAAACCGGTGCCGGTCGTGACCAGGAAGCGTTCTGCAGCCAGTAAGAAAAAAAGTGAGCAGATACGATAACAATTGATCTGTAAACAGGCAGTTCGGTTTCTCAAAATCCAAGTTGAAGGACTCCAAGTCTACCGCTGGTAATCATGGAGACCTTATTTGGATCCCAGATTGTAGCACCGATATACCGTTCAGGGCCGGTTTCCTCGTCGCTGATGTAATAGATCGTCACTATTTTGCCATCGGGACGCTGGACACTTCGCACATAACCGATGTCCCGGTCAACGCCGTCGTCTCGTAATACAATCTGCGGACCCCAGGTTTTCCCATTGTCTGTACTCAGGCGCGCCCGGATGCTGTAAGGATAGGCTCGGAAACCATACGTCAGGCACAGGCGACCATCCTGAAGCTTGTTCAACATGGGCGGATTACCTTCGCCAAGGTATTCGACCGGATGGTTCTCCTGCGTCCAGGTCCTGGCATTGTCCTGGCTGCGCCATGCGGAAATCCAGCGGAAGGTTCCCTCGCGGCGCCTTAATGTAGTCAGCAACTCAGTATCGGAGATGCGTATGGTAGACGGCATAATTGCAAAGCCATCGGGCTCTGGCCCGATCCAGGAAATCATTTTCCACGTCACTCCACCGTCAGTAGTCTGTGCGCAGAGCGGACGGCCTTCGCGTCCATTCTCCTTGCTGACAGTTATAAAGATAAAGGCGTCCCGCTTGCCATTGACGATGTAATCGGTTCGGGCTGCTGTGCCTTTCATCCCGAAGTTCGGCAGGCGGTAAGGACCTCTCCAGGTCTTGCCACGATCGTAGGAAAATTCGAAACGCGATGTACCTGCGTGAATGCTCTCCATCCGGAACGTCAATGCAAAATCAGGATGCGTAAAGTCCGTAGGTTCTTTGAGGTCTGTGATAGGCGGCAGGGCCAGTCCCGGAGTCTCGGTTCCGTGGAGAGATTCACCCCGGGGTATAAGGAATCCATTTTTCGCCGGGTGCTCATGAATCCATGTTATGCCACCGTCCAAACTACGCGCAAGCCAGAATTCCTCCGGTTTCTCGCGGTCGATGTGGTGGCGTGTCGCGCCCAGGTCCTTATAGTAACCACGACTGTAACCGACAAGGATTTCGTTGCCCCAATTCCACATTCCATGGTTAGCCGGCCAGCCTCCGAAGCGGCCCTCCTCGTAGTAAACTTTGATATGTCTGATGTCCTCGGCAATCATCACGGGCTCGCCCGGAAGGCTAAACAGTAGAGTCAAAGAAATAATTGTTACATACATTGTTCAATCCTTGTACCTGATTGTTTTTGTTAACACATGACTTAATGTTTGTAGTTATTATTGGCGATTCTGTCAATAGAGTAAGTGTGGCGTCTAAACAACGAAATCTTTACTTCCGGCAAACTCTGTGGTAAAAAGTGTTTATAACCACTCATCCACATGATGTTTAGATTTTGGGATAAATATATGGATACCAAAGAATTCATGGATCATCTAAAGACAGGCAAATGCCTTTACGGAACATCTGTTCTTTCACATTCGCCTCTATGGCCCCCGGCAATCAAGAAAGCAGGGGCGGATTTTGTATTTATCGATACGGAACACACTCCTATTGACAGAACAGTTCTTGCTCAAATGTGTCTGTCTTATAAAGCGTGTGGATTACCCCCGCTCGTCCGTATCTCCTCTGCCGATCCGCATGAGGCCCGCAGGGTTCTTGATGGAGGAGCCTCAGGAATTCTTGCTCCTTATATTGAATCTCCGGAGCAGGTCAGAGAGCTGGTTAGTGCTGCGAAACTGCGCCCGCTAAAAGGAGAGCGGCTGAGAGAAGCACTGCAAAAACAAGATTCTCTTACACCCGAACTTAAAGACTACCTAAGAGATTTCAATAAAGATAACTTCTTGATGATTAATATCGAAAGTGTCCCCGCTATAGAAAGATTAGACCTGATTTTGGCCGAACCCGGCCTCGATGGAGTCATCATAGGTCCACACGATCTGTCTATAAGTCTTGGATTGCCGGAACAATATCACAATCCCAGATTCGAGGAGGTTGTCCGAGAGATCATCTCCAAAGTCAGGGAAAAAGGATTAGGCGTCGGTATTCATTTCTCGCAAAAGGCGGAATTACAGATTAAATGGGCGAAAGCCGGTGCCAGCATTATAATGCACAGTTCCGATTTAGCGCTGTTCCGGCAAAGATTAAAAGATGATATCACAGCAATTCGTCGCTCTTTAAGTGAGTAGGTATAGTTCGAGGTTATGAATGATGAGATCTATGCGAAGATTCCTTAATTTAATACCAGCAATCATTCTTTTTTGTGGTTTCCTATCCGCTCACGGACAAGAGCTTGAGCTGCCGGCAGATTGGATTGCTGCATGGCGAGAGCCGCCGGAAGAAATGCGTCCGCTGCAAATAGTGCACGGAGTGCCTATCCAGCAAGCCACTCCTACAGGAATGATGGCCCTGAAGGAATTGGGATTGGGAGGGATAGTCTGCAACGTGGATTTTAGAGAGTATATGAATTCGGAAACACATTGGGATACGCTCGTTCGAGCCATTGAGGCATGCCGGCAGACTGGTCTAATAGCGTGGATTTATGACGAAGAGGGATACCCGAGCGGGGCGGCGGGAGGTTTGGTTATCAAGCATAACCCGGATTATGAAGCAATCGCGTTGACATACGATTCTTCGTGTTCTGAGCCGTTTGCGCTGCGGCCTGCATATGAGCATACCCATGCGAGCAATAATTATCATGCAGCAAGAAGGTATCCGAATCTGCTTGATGAAAGAGCGATTCATCGCTTCATTGAAGTAACACATGATGAATATCGACGTCGGCTGAAGGACCATTTCGGCAAGACTGTGAAGGCTTTCTTTACTGACGAGCCTTCGTTAATGGCCGTGAATATCGGCCCGTTACCCGATAACGTCAGGGCCAATGTGCGAGTGCTTGATCCGTTAGATGCCGATGTGAAGCCGCTGCCATCAGTCCCCTGGATTCGAGATCTCCCAGCACGATATCGGGAGCGTTACGGGCAGGATATTATGGAGGTCCGAAGGAGTCTTTTTGAAGGGACTGGCGAAGCAGAACGCCGTGTGCGGCAGCAGTTTTGGGGCCTGATCTCGGACTTGGTTTCAAAACGATACTTTGGTCAGATCCAGCAATGGACAAAAGCACATGGGATAGCATCATCAGGGCATACGTTATGGGAGGAAACTCCGTTGCATCACGTTCCGCTTGAAGGAAATGCTCTAAAGGTTCTGGGGCATATGGATATACCAGGGTTGGACATGCTCTCATCGGACCCACGGGCGGTCATCTATGGTGGCTGGTTGACTGCAACCTTACCGGCATCCGCAGCGCTTCTTAACGGCGGCCGGCAAGTAATGACGGAAGTGAGTGACTTTTCACAGACTATGGCTGGGAAGGGATCGGCACCATTAGCAGATATGATAGCGACTGCTGGATGGCAGGCAGCATTTGGTGTGACTGAGTTCACGTTGTACTATGATTATCGCCAACGAAAGAATGGTACCTACAAGCAGTACTGTGATTTTGTAGGTAGGATTAATGCCTTTTTGCGAGAGGCCCAGCCTGTGCCTCGAGTATTACTATACTACCCAATTTATGACCTTTGGGGTGAGTATCTGCCAGTAGCAGAAAAGTTGACCCTGGATTCCCAATCCAAGAGAATGCAGGATATCGTCAATTCTTTCATGAAGCTCGGGCAGCAGTTAGTGAAAGACCAGATTTCGTTCGCTGTTGTTGATCATGAGTTGCTCGCAGGCGCTAAGATCCTCGATAAAGATATATGGATTGCAGGACAACGATTTGAGGCTCTTATACTACCGGCCACGGTCGAATTACCAAGAGCGGCCCAAGTAGTAGTGAATCAATTCAAGGCAATTGGTGGAAAGGTCCTTCTGGACAAGACATCAGGACAAGCGATTGATCTCGATTCTCTGAACAACGTTTACGCAAGCGGAAGATTGATTGTTCCAAACAACCAAATAATCGTCGGGCGTTTCTCTCGCCAGAGCAGAAATATTCTGATGCTTGTTAATGTAGATAGTGATCACTATAGCGGAAGGATCTCGGGCAAGAATAGTGAACAATGGCTGATTGCACATCCGGATAGCGGACAGATTGAACACATTACAACAGATGAATCAGGAATGATGGCAATTTCAATTCCATCACACAGCGTGATATTGTTAATCGGCAATCCTAAAACTGAAAGGTAATAGACCTTCGCTTATCTAAATAAGGACAAAGTACTTCTAAGAGTATGGTCCAATCTCTTTCTATTGGTGAGGCCCGATGAGGCGTATGTCCGCGGGCATGATAGATTCGGAGTATTATGAGAACACATGTAAAAACTGCATATGCCTATGTCTAAAATGTATATGGGACACAACGCATGAATGAACGCGAGCGCTTTCTGCGATATATGCAATTCCAACCTGTTGATCGGATTCCGTTAATGGAGATGGGCGTCTGGCCGGAAACTCTTGACCGCTGGCACTGCGAAGGACTTCCCAAGTGGATCACATCAATTCGACATCTGGAGGATTACCTCCGATTGGATCGTAGTTTCAACGTAAACTGGCTCCCAATCAACCAAGAAATATATCCACCATTCGAAGAGCGAGTGCTTGAAGAAACAGATCAAGAACAGGTCATATCCGATGCCACCGGTGTTATCTATCGTCAGCGCAAAACTCACAAGACCATTCCACATTATATAAGATTCCCAATCGAGAACGAAGCGGACTACGCGGATTTGTTGCCGCGACTTAATGGTGCAGAACCGGGGCGATACAGTGATGATTTCGACCAAGACCTGCATTGGCGACGGGAGCGAGGAGAGATAATCGGTGTAAATTTCAGAGCTTTTTTTGGCTTTCCAAGAAACTATATGGGGCTGGAAAAGTGGAGCATGGCTTTTTATGACCGACCCGAGTTGGTACAACGGATCATCAACGACAGACTGCAATTTGTCAAAGATCTGCTAAAGCGCGTTTTATCAACCGGCTTGCTGGATTTCGTTCAGATTTGGGAAGATATGGCATACAAAACGGCACCAATGATTTCCCCGGAGCTTGTTCGCCAATACATGCTGCCGGCATATAAAAAACTCGTCACATATTTGCGAGAAGGCGGCGTCAAACTCATCATGGTTGATTCCGATGGTCATGCAAACGATCTGCTTCCGATTTTTCTGGAGGCGGGGATGGACGGGATGCACCCATGTGAGATAGCAGCCGGCTGTGATCCTGTATTACTTAGGAGCAAATACCCGAACTGTGCTTTAATGGGTGGTTTGGATAAGCGTACCATCGCCAGTGGGCGGGATGGAGTTGATTCTGAGTTAAGACGAGTACAGTCTGTATTGGAAGATGGTGCTTATATACCGATGCTGGACCACTTTGTCCCTCCCGACGTTTCTTATCAGACATATCTCTACTACATGGAACGACGACGAGAATTACTGAGTCATCCATATAAAGGAGGCTGAATGTAATAACGCATATTTTAATGCTAAGTGTTGTCAATATAAGGGATTGATTGCGGCCCTTCGGGCAAGACACAAATTGATGCATCTCGAACATACTCTCGAATTAACTTATCAACGGTAGCTTCAATACTATGGCAGGGTTGTAGCATAGCTCCTGTAATCTGCGCATCACTTAAGTTTTTACTATAGAAATAAACATTTGCTTTCTGCAACAACATAGCTTGAATTTGTGCCTGCCACATGTCCCGTACCGAGAAACCGGGCGTGCGAATCGTCCTTAGAAAATGCTCCGGACTTTTCGCTTCATGTAACAGTCTGGCGTACTCGCCATGCTCCGGTACGCCATCCCAGCAATCTGCGGCCATGATGATGCTGCCACCTTCTTTGACGATCTGTGCGGCTGCACTTATGCCTTTGATTGACTGATAAAGGTTCAAATCAAGAGGGTGACCCGAGTTGCAGGTGATCACTATATCATAAGGTTCCTTAACCGGTATCATCACATTTCGCTTTATAAACATGCAACCTTGTCTATGCGATCCCTTAAGGTCGCCTGCAAATACACCGGTTATTTCTTTGCCACGGTTAAGTGTTACATTCAGCAAGAAAGTCGGCTGTATTATTGATGCTGCTTCGGCTATCTCTTCCCAAACCGGATTACCGTGTGTGACGCCCCACGTTGCATTAGGATCATCTAAATTCTTTACACTATGGTTTTTGAGTATTGTTTCCAGAAGAGCAAGACCCGGCATACAGGCCTTACCGCCTCCAGAGAATCCCGCGAAGAAGTGCGGCTCTATAAATCCGGTAAGGATTCGTATGTCGGATTCGACGTACTCCCTATGAAGCCGGATCTCATTTCCGCTTTCAGTCGTTCCTACTAAAATGTGTGAGTCAGGATCGAGAGCATTATTCTGGTAAATTCGGAATCGATTCAAGACTTCATCACCCAGTATCTCCCTAAGCTCCGCTTCCGTATTGGACCTGTGCGTCCCGTTCGCATTCATCAGAATAATATGGTCGTCCGGGACATGATTAAGCTCATCTAAAAACACAGGCAATATGATTTTGTAAGGAGTCGGGCGTGTGATATCGTTAAAAACAATAGCTACCTTATCAGAGGCTTTCACCGAATCTTTCAAAGGTTTTGCTGCTATAGGTTGACACAATGCATCCCGCACAGCCTCGGTCTGGTTTTCGACAGCCGGGAGATGTTTAGACTCCAAAACCGTTACGTTTAAGTTGTCCGGTAGTTGGATATCCAGACCTTCTTTTCCATATGCCAGTTTTATTTTCACAGCCAGGTACTCCGCCGTAAGGTGCCTATCACGAGACTAAGGGACGTTTTTGATCGCTTTAAGATTTCCATCTCGTGCGGCTTCCAGAATCGGCCCCATATATTCATCCACCATCGCCGCGGTTAGCGGTACAGGCATGTTCTGCAATTTCATTTTAAGCTGCGGATTTTTTGCAGCGCTCAGCGCACGATTTATATGTTCCTCGCTGAATCCGTCAACTTCACCAAGTCGGGTGGGAAAGCCAATCCTGCCGGCCAGTTCAAACATGGCTTCCGCGACAGCAACACCCAAGTCTCTGCCATGCAGATTATTTAAGTCGGCTTTTGTCAGCCCGGCATCCTGATAAATCTTTCCGATAAGTCGCAGCGGCTTTTGAATAGCCGGAGCAAAAAATACTGTGTAATAAGGATTCATAAGAGCACTGGCCCGGCCATGAGTAAGTATGTCAACAAGGGAGAAACTCGTCAGATGTCCCCCATTTGTTCCTCCAATCATAATAGCGTATCCGCCAAGGTCTGTGGCCAGACAGAGAGCTTCACGGGATTCTTTGTCTTTCGGATTCTTCATTCCTCGCGGTAGATATCTGACCACAAGGGAAATGCAAATGCCGGCGACCTTTTCAACTTTGCTATAAAGGGATTTACCAACGGCACCATACAGAACTTCAAGGGCATGAGCAAGGCCGTCAAATGCCCCATCGAGCGTCAAGCTCGCAGGTGCATTATAGGTCACTTCATAGTCGAAGACCGGATAGGCCGGCACAATAGCGTCATCGACAATCAATTTCTTCTGACCAGTTGATACGTCCGTGATATTCGAGTACTTCGTAAGATGGGCGGCTGAACTGGCCGCCGTCTGAATGGCAACGTGAGGAGCAAATAGTTTGTCACGATCCTTCACAGCTTCGGTTACCAGCCCCACACCGAAATAATCATCAATCTTACCACCTAAAGTAGCAAGAATTTCAGCAGCCTTGGCTGCGTCGATCGTACTTCCACCCCCGAAGCTGATTACTACTTCCGGAGCAGCGGTTTTCAGATCTTCTGTGATGCGGAATAAATCCTCTCGGGGACAATTGGGCCTTGCACCATTAATCTCAGCAGCAAGCTCAACACCTGAACTTTGCAATGAATCCCTTATGATTCCAACAAAATGATCACTGCCCAGAAAAGTTGAACTTATCAATGCAGCTCTTTTCCCGGCAACAGCTACCCTTTTACCAAGGTCAGGGAGGACGCCCATGCCGAATAGATATGCATCGCCTTTGAACTCATGTAGTAAAGCCCGTGCTTTGTCGAAACCATTCATTTTTATCCCTTTCGCACGTTTCTCATTTTAGAGCAAATCCAACGAAAGCTCAGTCCATTTCAAATCCGCCATCAACGTTTAACGTCTGCCCTGTAATGTAATCCGAATCGAAGGAGCATAAAAAAGCGACAGCCGCAGCGATATCTTCCGGGCTGCCCGTTCGTTTGAGCGGAATTTGATCGATGAATTCCTTCATCGATTGCCCCGGTTCTTTGCCGAGTATTCGACTGTACTCTTTATCGATTTGCTCCCACATAGGAGTAGGAACAACGCTTGGCGCTATTGCATTAACGTTGATATTATACGCCTTAAAAGCTAAAGCTGCTGATTGTGTGACACTGATTATCGCCGCTTTACTCGCAGCATAAGCAGTTTGTAAAGCTCGTCCACGTCGGCCTGATATCGAGGAGAGGTTAACAATTTTACCATAGCTTCTATCCGCTCTTCCAGCTTCCCTAACTTCCCTTGGAATCTGTTGTATCATCTGTGCTGCCACTGCCTGCATACAAAAGACCGTACCCTTCAGATTCGTGTCAAGGATATGATCCCATTCGTCTTCGGTTATTTCCAGAAATGGCTTTGTTTGTACCACCCCTGCGGCATTGACCAAAATGTCAACTCTACCGAATTCACCGACGACTCGTTCGACCATCGGTTGTATCTGGGATATATTTGCCAAATCAATAGAAAAAGCTGCTGCTTTTCGACCAGCATCAAGTATTTCCCGGATAGTATGCTCTGCGCTTTTTATATCTATATCAGCTACAGCTATGTCTGCCCCCTCTCTGGCTAGGCGTAATGCTACCGCTTTACCGATTCCATTCCCCGAACCCGTCACAATAGCGACTTTATCGATTAGCCTTTGTTCCATAACTCTATTTTCTTCCCTTTTTCACGGTATATTGTCAAACACATCATTAGCTACTTCGCTTAGATAGAGAATTACTCGATCCTGATACAGCTTGTAGAAATCTTCGGGCAATTCGTAAAACTTTTGCCTGTGAATAAACTGTCCCTTATCATCACGTCGACCAACGGTCGCAAAGCCATAGTAATGAAAGACAGCATGGCCAGGCGAGGGTGTTTTGTTGCTGTTTCTGTCATATTGCTTTAAACAATAAGCTGCAAAATCAGAGCCTGCCTGAGCCTCCCGGCGTGCGTAATCAAGGGCGTCATCCCACCAAAAGCGAAACATCACGGGATCGAATTCATTCAAAATTTCTGCGAAAATGATTTGCAGCACGGGTGATATTTTGAAGTGAATATTCCCATCCGCAGCACGCCCTATGACCTTCCGCGTCTCTGGTTTGAGGTCATCGCCCGAATGGCAATCCAGCAAAACGCCAAATTCGCCGGCACATTGACAAAGTCCCTGTATACGCTTTTCCAATCCACTCAGACCGTCCGTCCCCCTGTAGTCAAATTCCTTTTCAACGCCAAAATTCGGTGCTATATGTGTCACAGGAATTTTTCGTCTTCGTAACTCGCGAAGAAGAAATTCCAACTCGGCTTTCGAAGTTAAACAACTCAACGTATCGACACCCGATGGTGTTTCGTCGATGCTCAATTCAAGATCGAAAGGAATTCCTTTTTTTATTGTGGCGATATGATTAGCTAATTGTTCCACCACATCAAGGGCGGACCGATATTTGTCTATCAAGCATGTTTCGTAATCCAATAAGCTGGATACGTCCAGCGTGAAAAACGTATAAAGCCGGGCGGCTTTAATTACCCGTTTGGCATGAGCTATGTCGTCATCGCCGCTTCTTATGGTTATGTGATCCGCGTCGGCGCCGTACGGACAGACTGAATCGACCTTGAGAGCTTCCAGGATGCCGGCCGCCCATAGCCCTTCGAATGTACTGCCGGTGTGGCCTTCCTCAACACGACCAAAATTGGCCATATAGTTCAAACGTGCCGGCCGTCCGGCCAACACATCCTCAAGCAGATTGACCTCACGAACGGAATTCTGAATGGGATTCGACTGTATATTGTAACTATTCGTAGCCTGCCAGACTCCGGGCCAGGCTGCCGTAGTCATTCTCGAACCTATCCCTAATCTCGGTACGGAACCGAGTGCTTTCGGGCCCTTATCCGATCTAATGAGAGAGACATAACGGTCAATAGCAGCAACATTCGCTCGGTATACCGCCAATTGGGTGCCATTTGATAAAGAACGAATACCAATCAGCTCTTTCAAAGGGCCGTTCCTGATGCCTGTTCCAATTTCAAGGAATACGTGCTGGCCATCAACAAGTTTCGCGAGGCCAAAAACGCTCTCTCGATATTCGGCACAAGAGCCGGCATATACAATGCAACGTTTGTCTGGGAGCAATGAAGGTTCTTTTTCTATCGCCTTTGAGACCGATATAAAAAATGAATCATCCATTTCAGATATGCTGTGCCAGGCGCTTATTGGCTCCCATGTTGCAGTGTCCAATACGGCGGGATTCTTCTGCGGCTCTATTTCTAATATTTTGAATCTCATTATTTTCTACGGATATAAGCGAACGCGTCCAAGACTAATAAACGCTTGAATATGGTAGTCCATATCATCTCTTGTGTCAATGATTTCAGGCAAATGCCAGTGATGGAGTAGGTCCTTAATCGGATATTTTAATTACGAAAAAACATTGCTCATTATGTGGGGGTGAGTTATAACTCCCAGAAACAAATAAAATGGATGTTTGTATACAAGTGCTATGGACAGTGACATGTCAGCCAAAAGCAAGCTAAAGGAACATGTGCGTGAGGGTAACGTGGAATCGGCACCGGCAAAGGAGCCACCACGGACATTGTTCGCGACCCTTTTAAGGCTTGGCCCGGGCATGATCATAGCCGGCTCGATAGTCGGTTCGGGAGAGTTGATTGCAACTACCAAGGCAGGTGCGGAAGCTGGCTTCTGGCTGTTGTGGCTCATCATCATCGGCTGTATTATTAAGGTTTCCACACAGATCGAATTCGGCCGGCACACAGTGACCTGGGGCCAGACGCCCCTGAATGCCCTTAACAACTTGCCGGGGCCGCGATTGAAAGTGAATTGGCTGCTATGGTACTGGACAGGCATGACAATGCTTGTCATTTCTCAACAGGGCGGCATTGTAGGTGGAGTCGGCCAGGCATTAGCAATCAGCAAACCGCTTACACAATACGGCATAGAATATAACCAGACACGGGATGAACTGATTAAGGCGAAGACCAAGCAGGCTTTGATTAGAATACAAAATCCAGAGAGCCCCGATATCTCCACAATTCAGAAAAAGATTGACTCATTGACTACGCAAGTAGATTCAATGAAAGAATCCAAGGACGCTTACTTATGGGCAGCTATTATTGCGATTTTCACTTCTATATTGTTGTATATCGGCCGATACCGACTCATCCAAATCATCGCCACGGTTTTAGTATCAATCTTCACCCTTGTTACAATCATTACACTGATTATGCTACAAACCAGAGATGAATGGGCGGTTCGAGGTCACGAACTGGCAAGGGGACTAAGCTTTCGCCTGCCGCCTGCCGGCCAGACTCTGGCGAGTAATCCAATCGCCACCGCTCTGGCGGCGTTCGGTATTATCGGTGTAGGGGCCGCCGAATTAATAATGTATCCTTATTGGTGCTTGGAGAAGGGTTATGCAAAATTCACTGGATCACGAGACGGCTCTATCCAATGGACACAGCGGGCTAAAGGTTGGCTGCGCGTCATGCGTATCGATGCATGGTTATCTATGGTGATCTATACGTTCGCAACGATGGCGTTCTACCTGCTCGGAGCGGCGGTCTTATGGCGTGCCGCACTCAATCCCGCAAAGGCGGACATGATCCGCACACTTTCCCAGATGTACGTACCGGTATTCGGCCCTTCGGCACAGATTGTGTTTTTGGCCGGTGCTGTCGCAGTGCTTTATTCCACATTTTTTGTTGCTGCTGCGGGGAATGCTCGCATGGTCGCCGATGCCCTGGGTCTGTTCGGCCTACATGACGGCTCGGAAACGACAAGAGCAAAGTGGACGCGTAATATTTGTGTCGTCTGGCCGTTGCTGGCAGCGGTCCTATACACTTTGGTACGCAGACCGACGGCAATGGTCCTCGCATGCGGCACGGCACAGTCTGTCATGCTGCCCATGCTGGGAGCGGCGGCACTATATTTTCGTTATAAGCGCAGTGATAAGGACCTCCGCTCCGGACGCCTGTGGGACGTGATGTTGTGGCTCTCGCTGACAGGTTTTATCATTATAGGCGTCTGGGCGCTGATCAATGTATTTTAAAGTGACATTCTAAAAAGAAAGGAATCATATTATGGAATTGAATGGCAAAGTTGTTATCGTTGCAGGTGGAGCAGGAGGCATCGGCCTGGGCATTGCAAAAGCTTTTGCCAAAGAGGGCTGCAAAGTTGCTATAACAGACATCAGCGAAGAAGCCATCGATCACGCTATAAAAGATGCAGAGCCTGATATTACTCTGCTTGGGCGAACTTGTGACATCACCGATCGTCAACAGGTGGCGCACTTATTTCAATGGCTCAATGACGAGCTCGGAGCAATCGACATCCTCGTCAACAGTGCGGGTATTAACATTGCGAATCGAATGATGTCTAATATCGACCCGGTGGATTTCGACCGCATGCTGCAAGTCAATACAACCGGAACATTTAACTGCATCCATGCCGCACTTCCGGTCATGCGGGTAAGAGGTTCGGGCCTGATTGTCAACATTGTCTCTTTAGCAGGTAAACGTGCGATGCTTCTGGCGGGAATGCCCTACTGCGTATCCAAGTTTGCTACCGCTGCCCTTGGGACATTCGTCAACCTTGAGGAATGCGTAAACGGCATTAAGGTAACAAACATCTATCCCGGAGAGACAAATACGCCCATCGTGGATAAGAGGCCGACGCCGCCCCCACCCGAAAAACGAGCGAAAATGCTCCATCCGGAAGATATTGCCGCCTGTGTGGTGACAATTGCCAAGCTGCCGCCCCGTGCAGTCGTTCCGGAACTGATTATAACACCACCACATATGATGGTCGGTTGATATCTCTAAAAAAATATTTCTTTTTTTTGTACTGTCGGATATGATAAGTTGTGTGAATCCAAAAGTTCTTTGAGAATCGTCTGAACGGCATAGCGTTAATAAAAGTAGAACCTATGAACAGACTAACTCGCAGAGATTTTATCAGGAACCTGACGGTTGCCGCCGCTGGTGTCGGCTTCGGCTCAATGCTGCATACCAAAGCCCATTCAAAGATTTTGGGGGCGAACGATGATATTCGTATCGCTATAGTGGGTCTTCGCAAAAAAGGCAAGGAACACATCGACATATTCGGCAAAATACCGGGCGTTCGCATAGTTTCGTTATGTGACGTCGATACTGATTTTATTGATTTCGAGATCAAGAATTTTAAGGATCGAAATCAGAAAGTCACCATATACAGGGACTACCGCAAGCTACTCGATGATAAGGAAATCGACGCCGTTATCATCGTCACCCCAGACCACTGGCATGCGTTGATGACGGTTTGGGCCTGTCAGGCTGGTAAGGATGTTTATGTGGAAAAGCCTGCCTCGTATGATATCTGGGAAGGTCGTAAGATGATCGAAGCAGCCGACAAGTACAAAAGGATTGTACAAGTCGGCTCACAGGATCGCTCCGATGTGGGATTGCTCGCAGCCGTGGAATACATCAAACAAGGTAATCTTGGCTCGATAAAACTCGCCCGGGCAATCAGCTACAATCTCCGTGAGAGTATAGGCAAAGTCAATGGGCCCCAGCCCATCCCCGCAACGGTAGACTATAACCTCTTCCAGGGACCGGCCCCACTCGTGCCGTTGATGCGGAAGGAACTGCACTACGACTGGCACTGGTTCTGGGACACCGGCACGGGAGAGGTCGGTAATCTCGGCGCTCATAATGTAGACGAAAGCCGATGGGCGATTGGTCAGCAAAAGATTGCACCTGGAGCAATCAGTATTGGCGGACGGCTCGGAATGGACGATGACGGAGAAACGCCCAACACCCAGATTTCTTTTCTCGATTATAAGCCGATCCCGATTATTTATGAAGTCCGAGGCCTGCGACGCCGTAGAGGCCTTCGTGCCCGTGACCACTATAGAGGTACGAACTTTGGAATGGTGATTCAATGCGAGGGGGGGTATTTTCGAGGCGGCAGAGGCGGCGGCTGGGCCTATGACAATAACCACAAAAGGATTAAGCAGTTTCCCGGTGACGGCGGCGGCGAACATCAGAACGGCCAGCGAGG
>Ga0209536_100001126_pt1 | contig 44222 bp, 41 predicted proteins | sample DeeMarSeWOR28_12_FD_187461 | JGI IMG/M metagenome (GOLD analysis project Ga0209536, IMG submission 187461) | Marine sediment microbial communities from White Oak River estuary, North Carolina - WOR-2-8_12 (SPAdes) (version 2) | ecosystem: Environmental > Aquatic > Marine > Intertidal zone >...
CTTTCCGACCTGGTCGGCGGCATCCAGTCCGTGATCCTGGGGGATGAGGAGGCCAAACGGCGCCACACGCAGAAAGCGATACTGGAGAGGAAGGCCCCGCCCACCTTTGACATCGCTATCGAGATCCGGGAAAGGGACAAATTCGCCATTTACCAGGACGTGGCCAAGGCGGTGGACACGCTTTTGCGGGGAAGGGTACCGAACCCGGAGATAAGGGTGAGGGTGGCAGGGGGCAAGATCGAGGTCCAGAAGCCTAGGGAGGAAATGCCCGAGCCCAGCGCGGAAGAGCTGGAGCACGCGGAAAGGGAAAAGGCAAGGGGGCCGGTGCGGATCTATCCCTTTGGCGTTAACCGCGGGCACATGGAGCGTGCCATGCGCGCCATGCAGCTGCCGGCGGTGGTGGCGCCCGGCCTGGACGAAGCGGACATGGTGCTCACCACCAAGCCCAAGGCCCGGCCCGGCACCAAGATCATGCGGGCGGCGGAAGAGCACCGACTCCCGGTCCATGTAATAAAGAAGAACGTTTCCTCCCAGATCATGAAGTTCCTCAAGTATTATTTCAAGGTCGGCAGCCCGGATGAGGTCGAGGATATCGCGCTGCGCGAGGTGGATGAGGCGGTTTCCCGGGTCCGGGGTTCCGGCAAGTCCGTTGACCTTAATCCCCAGAATGCATATATCCGCAGGTTACAGCACCAGAAGGTGGAGGATCAGGGCCTGCATTCAGAATCAGTGGGCGAGGAGCCCAAACGGCGCTTGAGGATCTATCCTTCCTGACCCCTATCTTTCTGATAGGCCAGGTGCCTTTTCCACTTTTTGTCGTCACTTTTGGGGAAATCGGACCGGAAATGCGCGCCGCGTGATTCCTGGCGGTCAATAGCGGCGCGGGTGATGAGCCTGGCGACCAGGGTCAGGTTCATGAGCTCGATCTCCTCCCGGGTAAAGGGCGAATAGCTTAGCCGTTTTTCGATGTGCTGGATCTTTTTTTCCGCGCGCTCGAGCGTTTCTCCGGACCTCACGATCCCGATATCCTTCCACATCGTGGATTTGATCGCCAGTTTGTGATGCCGGATCTCCAGTTCCTTTATTTTCGAGACCGGACGCTTGAGCTCTTCGGCCAGTTCCACCAGTCCTGGGGCGCTGTCCTGTGCGCTGGCGGCGGCGGCACGATGGCCGAAGACCAGGCCGTCCAGCAGGGAGTTGGAAGCGAGGCGGTTGGCTCCGTGCACTCCCAGGGAAGCGCATTCCCCCGCCGCGTAAAGGTGGGGGATGTTGGTTCGGCCGTTGACGTCGGTCCTGATCCCGCCCATAAAGTAATGGGCGGAAGGGGCGACCGGGATGTCGTCTTTGGTGATGTCCAGCCCCCTTTCCAGGCAGGTGCGGTATATCACGGGGAAGCGGTTCTTGATCTTTTCATGGCCCAATTTCGCCAGGCTCAGCAGGACATGGTCGGTCCTGGTCTGTTGCATCTCCTGAAAGATGGCGCGGGAAACGATGTCGCGGGGGGCAAGTTCCCCCTTGGCGTCATATCTCTGCATGAAGCGCTCGCCTTTGGCGTTAAGCAGGGTGGCGCCTTCGCCCCTGACCGCTTCCGAGATCAGGAAGCGGGGCAGGGCGATGATGTCCTTGAACTCCTCGAACTGCACCAGGGAGGTGGGGTGGAACTGGACGAATTCCATGTCGGCGACCTCCGCCCCCGCGCGGTAGGCCATGGCGATGCCGTCGCCGGTGGCCACTTCGGGATTGGTGGTGTAGAGGTAGACCTGACCAAGCCCGCCGGTAGCGATGATGGTGGCCCTGGCCAGAAAGACCCGGATAATGTTCTTTTCCAGGTCTAGGGCCTTGACCCCCACGCATTTGCCGTCGCGGATGATGAGGTCGATCCCCAGGGTGTACTGCCGGATGTCCGCCAGCCTGTCTCTGACGATCCTGGAACCGAGCGTTCTCTGGATCTCTTCGCCGGTGGCGTCGCCGGCGTGCAGGATCCTTCTTCGTTTGTGGGCGCCTTCCAGGGCCAGGGCGAACCCGCCTCCGGCCTCGGTCTCCGCCCGGTCAAAGCGGGCGCCCATCTCGATCAGTTCCCGGACGCGTTCCACGCCCTCGTTGACGAGGATGCGGACCGCTTTTTCGTCGCAGAGCCCGGCGCCGGCCTCGATAGTGTCCTCAAAGTGGAACTGGGTGGAATCCCGCAGTTCGTCGACTGCGGCGGCGATGCCGCCCTGGGCCTTTTCCGTGGCGCCTTCGCCTGCATTGCCCTTGGTGAGGATGGTGACCTTCCCGTGGCGGGATGCTTCCAGGGCGGCGGAAAGGCCGGCGATGCCTCCGCCGATGATCAGGAAGTCGCTGTATTCGATCTGTGGCGTGTCTGGCATTGAAAAAGTATTATACAACTTGTTGAGGATGAAATAAACCCTCACCCCCTCTTTCCCCCTATCCCAGAGGGAGAGGGGGAGGAAAATCTCCTGATTTGACAAGTTTATCCGCGCCTGATAAACTGCTAATGGCTATGAATGAATTTGGCGTAAAACTTGTCCAGTTCACCAACATGAACCCGGTTTTCAAGGGCGCTTCGGTCACGACGGTGGGCTTGCTGGCTTTGCTTTTTGCGCTCTGGATGAGGCACCGCTGGAAAGAGCCGCTGCAGGGCGGTTTTCTGGTCTTTACAGGCCTTTCCATCTTCATTATCCTTTTCGGCCTGTTCATCATGGTCTTCCAACCGCAGTGGTGGAAGCTGCCGTATTAGGTTGGCTTGTACCGAGCGATGTCGAGCGATCCTGAGCGAGTCGAAGGAGAGTCGAGGCAGAGTCGAGGTGCTGGGGGAGAAGGAGTCGAACCCTCACGCGCAGATCCAGAGTCTGCTGTCCTACCATTAGACGATCCCCCATTACCACATCTGATTTCAATTATATCATGTGAATAAAATAATTTCACGCCTGCTCGTATTAGTATCGAATTATGTGTATCACGCCCCCGACCTTGACAGTGGGGGAAGAAAAAATGCTGGAAAGGGGGAAGTATCGGGCAAATCAGATCCGCAAATATTCTCTATTATCGATTTTGAGGGCAGGGGAGAGCAGCTCAGAAATGTTTGAAGATTCATCCTTGGATCTATCCCGATTTATCCAAGATCCAGTTTATCGCCCGGCGGATCCAGCCTTCGTTCGTTCTAGTTGCGACAGCACTATTTGAGTCTGTGTCTAACGAGGGCCCTTTTACGGATTTTGAGGGCTGGATTTTCTGGGGATAGGTCGGCATGGAGAAAGGCGTTCTTTCCAGGCGTGGCATTCCATATAATTCCGAAGCCTGAACAACAACTTTCGTGTTTTGCACATCTGGAATAGAAGCAAATTTATCAAAATATTGAGGCTTAATTATCGTTTTTGGCCTATTCAGTCTTTTTGAAATACATTCTGGGGCAATAGCTCTTATTAAAGATTTTGCGCGACTTATAATCCTCAATCCTGCCATTTATATCATCCTCCAGTTGATTTCATCGATCTCCAACATATATATCGTCAAAAATAGAGATAAATTTCAATTATTCTATCGGTGTCTTCTGAAAGAGGGTGTCCACAGCCATAAAAGATGTGGGAAGGAGAAAATGGCTTTGCGCGTCTCGGCTTGCCCCTCAAGTGGTTTAATAACTTGTAATTTGTCGCTGGTAACTTGTATAATATGGGCAGCAAATAGGCAAAGGAGAGATGCTTTATGACATCAATCAAGTTGTGGAAGCAAAAAATGTTCAATGTTCTAAATTTCTTTGAAAGAGGAGTTATTTTATTATTGATCTTTCTGATGACCTTTGTTGTTGTGATCGCCACCATAGACCTTTTTGTGAACCTGGGGCAGGAAATGATGGCGCCGCCGGTCGGCCTGCTCGGTGTGGAAAAATTGCTCGGCATTTTTGGCTTCTTTTTCACGATCCTGATCGGCCTGGAGCTGCTGGCGACCATCAAGACCTACTTTGCCAGAGAACAGATCCACGTTGAAATAGTTTTTTTGGTCGCCATGATCGCTATTGCCAGAAAGGTCATCTTGCTGGAAGTTAATAAGCTTGACCCGCTGGTGTTAGTTGGCATTGCCTCGATCATTATCGCCTTAACGGTCGGGTATTTCCTGGTCAAAAAGGCTCAGGCAGAGGAAAAATAGATGATCACAAAACTGCTCATCGCCGACGATGAGGCGCCGGTCTTGAAGGTGATGAAGGATTTTTTTGAGCTCAAAAGGTATGAGGTGATCATGGCGCAGAACGGGGAGGAGGCTTTGAACAAGGCCCGCTCTGAAAAGCCGGCCCTCGCGATCCTTGATGTCACCATGCCCAAGCTGGACGGATTCGAGGTCTGCCAGGCGATGAGAAAAGATCCGGCCCTCGCCAAGACCCCGGTGATCATGCTCACCGCCCGGGAGGCGATCAAGGACAAGATCACCGGCAAAGAGTGCGGGGCGGACGTCTATCTGCTCAAGCCGCTGGTCCTGGACAATCTGCTCATGAACGTCGAGGCGCTGCTCCGGGGAGGAAAAGGAGCGAGGTTTTCTTAGGCGGAATTGTTACCCGGCCCCATGATCCAGGAGCCGATCCTCAAACCCTTCTATCCTGTGGCAGTTTGATCGCCGGGGGCCATCTCAGTCCAAGTTCAAAGAAAAGATCCCTGATATCTTGCGGCATTTTCATCTGTATAAAATAATAGGCGAATCGATTTTGCAGAGAATGGGCATCTTCAGTTGATTCATCAAGCAATTGTCCGGAGAAAAATTTAGCCGCAAATTCCTTTACGGCTTCTGCTTTTGACCTCGTTTCTTCTTCTCTAATATCCTCATGAGACACATTTGTTATGTCATAAAACAGGCCTCCGAAGCTATCAATCCTCTTATTCCGGCCGTAAGTGTCGGTGAAGGGCTCTTCCTTCTGCAGCAGCTTGAATATTTTCTTGACCAGGAGAGCGAATGTTTCTGGCTTTCTTTTTGAAGACATGTCAATAACATCATGGATCACTTCGTGAACAACCACCCAGGGAGCGCACAATAAAATTTCTCTTGGTACAAGGGCGATGCGGTCAGCCTTAAAACCAACTTTTGCGTCCACTGCCTTGAAAACCCTTTTATATAGCTCCCTTTCTTTATCATTGGTTGGATTCTTGAGTACTGCGCGGTTGAGGAAAAAGCCATTATAAAATTTAATAACTCCAAAAGGATCATCTCCCTTGTCTATTTGAACTACCTGCCAGAATAAATCATCATCAACGATTATTTTTAAATCCGGCTCTGCTGATTGCTGCCGGACGATCCTTCTTATCCGGGCAAGTATGCCGTCTGTAATCTGAGCAAATCTTTTATTAAATCCACTCGGGCTGCTTAGTGCTTCAGCCCTATTATTCAATTCTTTGCAGAATATTTTTCCGGCTAGGACGCCAAAGATCTCATATTCCAGAGCATGTAAATTCGCAAAACAATCATTTTTATTGGCAAATGGGTTGGATCCATTTCTATCAAGGTATTGATGGCTGCCAATGTTTTTTTGTCTGCTTCTATCAAAAGCAGCGCTATATACATCCAGGGGTGAGGCCATTCCTTTAAATAATGTGATTTTTCTTGACATAGATATTCTTTATGCAAAAGTCTTCTGAATACTTATCGCAAAAAGAAACAAGGAATTTCATTTTAAAGAATGATTTTGAACGGGATAGGTGTGATATCGAACTGCAAAAGAAAAGGAATTCGCGGCGCAATCTAGAGCCAGTACATATACCCTATCTGAAAAATAGGGAAGATAAATATCTTGCTGAAATCGCCTCTTCTAACCGCGATGGGCTTTGCTATTCCAAGTTCTAAGAAGAAATGTTCGTTGGTATAGTTATAAACCGGGCCCAGGTATGACCAATCGCAGCCCACATCCTGGCTGGAGGCCAGGGCGATTCCCCAACTTCGGTTTACCTTGCCATCATCAAAATATTTGTATATGAGATTGAATTGGCATCCATTGTTGCTTTGATCAAAATACATGCCTGAAAGACGGAGGCCAAATTTGTTGGGCCAATACCCGAGAGCGGCATTAAAAAAGGCGGGAGCTCCGAAATTCGCTCCGATCTCAATTTTGGCTGAAGAAAGATGAGGAAATAGGAAAATTATGCTTATTATAGCAATGATTTTTTTCATGATATTTGCGGCACTAGAAATTATAGCATATTGAGACTGAAATCCTTGTCTTCCTTTGCCGATATTATGCTGTGAGAATGGCTATGACTATAGACCACATAAAATATGTCTGTCTGGCGCAGGCCGCCGCGGATCCCAAGGCCGACCCGGTCTCTTCTTTGATCAAGGTGCTGCAAAGCAAGGATCCTGTTGCCCGCGAAGAGGCCGCTAAAAAGATCGGTGAGTCCGGCCTCAAAGATAAAAGATTTGTCGAACCTCTGATCCAGGCTGTGAGCGACGACAAGATCCTGGTGCGCGAAGCGGCAGTGGATGCCGTCGGATCGCTGGGGATCAAGGACAAAAGATTCATTGAGCCCCTGATCGAGCGCTTATCCGATCCCTTCTACGCCGTGCGCGGGAAAGCCGCCCGCGCCATCGGCCGGCTGGGGATAAAGGACCAGAGGCTCAGCAAAATGCTCATCATCGCCTTGTGCGACGTCGATCCCTTTGTACGCTGGCGCTCGGCCGAGGCGCTGGGAAGGGTGGGGGATAAGTTCGATATCCCCTTCCTTAGATACGTCGCGGAGAAAGAGGGCGAAGATCCAAAGGTCAGGAGCGCCGCCCAAAAAGCTGTCCAGCTGCTCAAAAAGTAATTCCCGGTATTTCCCAAAAACCACTTGACAAATATTTTTTTATCCTTTATTATGCGCATATGCGCATAATGGAAGTGAGGTGCGGGAATGGCTAGGCCGGTAAAAAGCAGGTGCGTGGGGCCGGGGCTCAAGGAATATTCTTTTCGGCCGCGCGGGGTGTCGCTGGCGGATGTGGAAGTGGAGCAGCTCAATGGCGACGAGCTGGAAGCGATGCGGCTGTGTTTTGTGCATGATCACATGCATCTCTCCGCCGCCCGGAAAATGGGCGTTTCCCGGCGCACGCTGGAGAGGATCCTGTATTCGGGACGGAGAAAGGTCACGCAGGCCCTGCTGGCCGGCAACGGCATAAACATAACTTTTCCGCGATACGTATCATTTTCCAGACCAAGAAAGAAAAGGGGGTGAAAACTATGTTGGGCTTTGATAAGACCGGGACCTGGGTGGAAGGAGCGGCGGTCCGCCGCCCCAAAAGCTATCAGCCCGAAGTGCTGGAGGATGACCGGTACCAGGGATCGGAAGAGCTTGAGATCGGATACCGGCCCTTGATCTATGCCATGCCGCAGCGGTCGTTCAGCTGGGCGAAGATCTTTAACTGGCTGTGGTGGAAGAATTAGGCGAGATAAGATTATTCTGGATATTTTTTGGAATATAAGCTAATATATGATGTATATATGAGCATCTGGGTCCCGAATAAAATGTTCCTGACCAAAGGTGTCGGCCGCCACAAGGAAAAGCTTGCCAGCTTCGAGATGGCGCTGCGCGATGCCGGGATCCACGCCGTGAACTATGTCCATGTTTCCAGTATCTTCCCCCCGGGGTGCAAATTGATCTCGCGTGACCACGGCTTAAGAATGATCAAGCCCGGCGAGATCACTTTTATCGTGATGGCGCGCAACCAGACGGATGAACCCCATCGCCTTATTTCTTCCTCAGTCGGCATGGCGATCCCCGCCGATCCCAATTCATACGGCTATCTAAGCGAACACCACGCTCATGGAGCGACCGACGAGGAATGCGGCGATTACGCCGAAGACATCGCGGCGCAGATGCTGGCTACCACGCTGGGCATACCCTTTGACGAGGATTCCAGCTGGGACGAGCGGCAGGACGCCTGGCAGCTTTCGGACAAGATCGTGCGCACCACGCATATCACCCAGAGCGCCATCGGCCAGAGAGGCTCCTGGACCACGGTGCTGGCCGCGGCGGTGCTTGTCCTTGACCACGAAGACATCCCTTCTAAACCACCTGAAATTAACCACAAGCCGGTCGAGAACGGCGGAAAGTGAACATCGGGGAATGCTGCATGGTAGACCTGGAGATAAAGGGTTTTCTCGAGACCTCTTTTCTGGACTGGGACGGGAAGATCGTTTCCACCCTTTTTGTGCCCTCCTGTAATTTCCGCTGCCCTTTTTGCCACAACATGAACCTGATCGATAACCCGCAGCAGTACGATACCATCCCCTTCTCGCGCATTGAGAAATATCTGGTCGAGCATAAGGATTTTATCGATGGCGTTTGTCTGACCGGGGGAGAGCCCGCCCTGCATAAGGACCGCGGCCTTTATGAGCTCATGGAGCGCATCAAGAAGATCGGCCTTTTGGTCAAGCTGGACACCAATGGAACGGGTCCCGAGGTCATAGAAGAGGCGCTGGCCAGGAAATTGGTGGATTTCATTGCCATGGACATCAAGGGGCCCCTGGATGAACGTTACCATAAGCTGTCGGGAGTAAAGGCCGATCTGGAAAAGATCAAGCGAAGCATCAAGCTCATCATGGAAAGCGGGGTTCCTTATGAGTTCCGCACCACGGTCATCCCTTCATTCATGGATACGGCCGATGTCGAGGCGATCGCCGCTTCGATCCCGGGCGCCAGCAAGTTCGTGCTTCAGCAGTTCGTTCCGGATAATGCCCATGAGGAAGCGTTGCGCGAGATAAGGCCTTTTTCCAGCGAGAAATTGCAGGAGATGGCGCGGGCGGCTAAAAAATTCGTGCGGAACACTTCCCTCCGGGGGGACCTGGGCGTGGGGCAGGGCAGGGCGTGAATTTTTCGCTTGAAAATCACGCATAAGTTCGGTATTATTTAATTTCGTTGCGACCCGGTAGCTCAGTTGGTAGAGCATCTGCCTTTTAAGCAGAGGGTCCTGAGTTCAATTCTCAGCCGGGTCAATTGAGGTCCTGGCGCGGTAGCTCAGTCGGTAGAGCAGCGGACTGAAAATCCGCGTGTCGCCGGTTCGATTCCGGCCTGCGCCACATCTCAATCACGGTGCATTACAGAAAGGAGAAAAAGATGTTCAAGATGGTTAGGGCTCAACTCTTCGGGGTGGTTGTCAGGAATTGGTTGTTGATCTTCGTTCTGGTGATGTTCACGCTCGCGCTCAGGGCCCATTTCGGCGCCTCCAGCGGGCCCTCCCTGAAGCAGGTCCTGTCGGATGAGTATCAAATGGGATCATTGGACGGTTCGCTGCTCCTGGCAGCGGTGCTGGGTTTTTCTTTGGCGGCGTTGTCCATGGCCAAGGGCTATGAGATATTGCGGCGCAGCCGCCCGCTCGCGACCGCGGTCCTGCCTGAAGAGCGGGAGCAAGAGGGATCGGGCGTGGTTGGGACAGATGAAGAGATCCGGCATAGATATGATGATCTATTTGCCGAGAACCTCGAACTGCGCAGCCGCATGAAGAGGATGGAATCAAACCTCAAGGAGTTCGAACAGGTGGAGCAGATGCTGAGAAAAAGCAATATCTCCCTGAGCAAGGAATGCGAGCGGCTCAGGTCCGAGCATGAGGCTTGCGTGCTCAAGTCGAGCTCCATGCAGGTCAGCCCGGCCGGTATAAAAAAAAGAACAAAGGCCAAAGCGAAAGCCGCTAAGAGCGGCAGGAAAACGGCGAGAAACAAGAGAAGATGAGAAGGGTGCTGGTCGGCCTGGCGCTGGCCGTTCTGTTCTCGGGCGCGGCGCTCTCGCAGTTCAGCTTTTATTTAATAGATAATTTTGAGGACGGCGATCTCAGTGAAGCGCCCAAATGGTGGAGCTTTGGCGATCTCAAGGCGGAGATCACGCGCAACCCTTCGCTGGAAGTGCGCGATCTGATCGCGGAATCGTGCGGGGATCACGCCCTGAGGCTTTCCGGGAGAACGGACCAATGGTATGTGGGGGGCATCGGCAGTGATCTGAGCGTTGACGCTTCCGCGTTCTCCCGTTTCCAGATCGATGTTTACGGCGATGGCGAGAACCTTGGCAAGCTGAAGATCGAGCTTTTTGATGATGATAACATGAATTACAGTCTGGAACAGGACCCGAACAAGAATTATGAACCGGTCTATGATGACAAGTGGGTCGCCGAGGTCCGCGTCCAGGGGAAAGGGTTCACACGCACGTCCATTCCCTTTTCCGCGTTCAAGGACGCGAACCCGGGAGTTGGCGACGACATCTGGAACCCGGGCCAGGAGGACGGGTCCGGCGGGCTGCTCAAGATGCAGCTGGTGGTCATAACCGAGAAAGAACAGGGCAAGCTGGGATTCAACATCGACAATCTTTTGTTGACCTATTAAAACGAGTAGAGAAAGGGGTAAAGAGATGAAGAAGGCAGTGATCTTGGCCGCGGTGTTAATGATAGCTTCAGCGGGATGGGGGCTGGACCGGCCCATCATCAACCGCGAGGACCTGAGCTTGAAAGCGGGTCCGACCGCTCCCGGGGAAGGGCTTTCCCTGGTCTGGGTGGAGGCCTACATCTATCCCAAGGTGGTGAAGGACGAGCGGGTGATCTCCCTGGGGGTCAGGACCGCTTCCAAGGTGAGCTCGGTGAAGGCCTCTTTCAGTTTCAGCCGCGACGCGGTCGAGCTTTCTTCATATAACGGCATGCAGTGGGGCGGGGCCTACAAGATCCCGCCAGGAGTGGACCCCGGCCTGCACGTGGTGCGCTACGCCATCAGCGGCCGCAAGGGCGGCATTCAGCGCACGGTCGACTTTTTCCTGGGCAAACCGGCGGCCCTGGCCAACAAAGGCGATGAGCTTTTTGGTGAGGGCGTGATCGATTATAAAGAATGGCCCCTGACCGTTACCTCCACCTGCACCGCGCTGGTGGGATGGACGCCCCGCACCCTTTCCGAGGGCGACAAGGTCATGGGGATATCGAAGGTCCCCTGGTACAAGATCGTGTACCAGAACGGCGAGGAGGGCTGGGTCCCTGCCAGCAAGGTCAAGGAGCCGCTGGAGGAGTTCTTTGCCAAAGGGTTCAACGCTTACCGCTCTGGCAATTACCGCCAGGCCATCAAGTATTACCAGAACACCCTGGCCATCGATCCCGATTTTGCCAAGGCCTATTTTTGGCTGGCCAAGTGTTATTACCGCCAGGACGATCTGGAGGCCTCCTACCGCTCCATCAAACAGGCCATGCGCCTGGACGAGCGCGACATCGAGAGCAAGGTCCTGGCCAATTCGCTGGCGGGAAGGTATTTCAGCATCGCGCGCGGCAGGTTCCGGGCGCGCCGCTACCATGAGGCAGTGGCCGCCTACCAGAAGGTCCTAGACCTCAAGCCCAGCTCGGCCCCCTCCTGGATAGAGCTTGGCAAGGCGTACGAAAGGTTGGGGCTGGCGGGCGAGGCGCGCTCCGCCTGGAGGGAGGCGCTGGGCCTGCAGCCGGACAACAAGGAGATCTACGCCCTGCTTGGGATCAAGGGGATTTTTTCTGCGGCGGGGCCTGCTCCCAAGCCTGTCAGAGAGAAGGTCGCGGCAAAACCCTCCGCGACAAAGAAGCTTCCCGCCATGCTGGCGGATGATTCCCTGGAGATACTGAAAGCGGAAAAGACCAGGAAGGGCACCGCCATCGAGACCGCGCTCAAGTCGGTCATTTCCCTGACCAAGTCCCTGGGCACCCCGGTGGTGGAAAAGGGCTGGGAGGCCAAGCACCAGGGGGATAAGTATCTGGTCCGCTATATCTGCGAGCAGGGGCAGGGCGCGATCGAAGCCTTTGAATGGCTGGTGGACGTTGATACCCGGCAAGTGTCCGCCAGCAATGACAATGCCCGCGTGCTCATGAACCGTTGGTAGCCCGGCGCGCATCGGGCTTCTGACGGCAGATGCCGATGTAGCTCAATGGCAGAGCAGCTGATTTGTAATCAGCAGGTTGTCGGTTCAAATCCGACCGTCGGCTTCTCATTTTATCACTGACATGCTCAAAGAATGGTTCTTCCCGCCCATAGAGGACGCGCAGGAGGCGATGAAGATCGCCCATTTCGGCGTGTGGCCCGCGCTGCTGGTCGCGATCCTGACCGTGTTCTTTGCCATGACCGGCATCGCGGCCTGGGAATGGCTCTGGTCGCTGACCGGCGCTTCTGTCTTTGTGCTCATCGCCCTGGGGATCCATCTCATGTCCCGCGCTGCGGCCCTGGCCGGGCTCTTCTTTCTGGTCTTCATGCAGATGAACATCTGGCTGATCGGCCAGCCGGGCAACATGCTGGTCTTTGCCGTCCTCTTCATTCTCTTCATCAACTCGGTGCGCGGCACCTTTGCCTATCATCAATTCGTGAAGCGCGGGACCGCTAAACAATAGCTTCTGCCCTGTGTTATAATAGTTCCATCAGTGCCGGGATAGCTCAACGGTAGAGCAACGCATTCGTAATGCGTAGGTTGCGGGTTCAAATCCCACTCCCGGCTTTCAATCCAATGGCCAAAATGATCATTAAAACGATCAAAGTCGGAAGTCTGCAGACCAACTGCTATGTCATCGTTGACGAGAAGACCGGGGAAGCCGTTGTCATCGACCCCGGCGATGAGGCGGCAAAGATACTGCCGGCAGTAGAGGGGCTGAAGGTCCGCCACATCATCGTGACCCACGGACACCCCGACCATTTTGGCGCGATCGACGAGGTCAAAAAGGCGACCGGCGCTCCCCTTTTGATGCACGGCGGCGACGAATGGTTCCTTGTCCCTGATCGGGTCCTTAAGGAGGGGGATGAGATAAGGTTTGGAGAGCTTTCCCTCAAGGTCATGCATACCCCGGGGCACTCACCCGGAGGTATCTGCCTCTACCGCGAGGGACATCTTTTCAGCGGGGACACGCTATTTGCGGAAGCCCACGGCCGGGTGGACATTCCCGGCGCGTCCGCGGCGGCGATGAGGGAATCGCTTAAGCGGTTGTCCCGCCTTCCGGATGACACCATCGTGTATCCCGGCCATGATGAGAGCACCACTATCCAGCGGGAAAAGGAGCGGGGGACCTTTGGGAGGTAACATATTCCTTTTTTACGGCGAAGAGGACTTTCTGATCCGGGAAAAGGTGGAGGACCTCAAAAAGGGGGTCACCAACGACCCCTTGAGCCTGGAGCAGATCGACGGCGAGGAGCCTGACCGGGAACGGATCACGGCCGCCCTCCAGACCAGCCCGCTTTTGGGAGGCGACAAGCTGGTGATCATCCGGCACGCCGATCTCAGGATGGAGGAATGGGTGGACATCGCCCCGGCCCTGAGGTCGATCCCCTCTTCCACCACCCTGATCATTGTGGCCGCCGCGCTGGACCGGCGCTCGAAGATATTCAAGCTTATCGACGAGATCGGCGAGACATGCGAGTTCAAGTCCTTTGCGGACTGGGAGCAGGACCAGGTGGTTGCCTGGATCCTGGGCCGGGCAAAGAGGTCCGGCAAGAAGATGGAGCATGAGGCGGGCCTGCGCCTGCGCGAGATCTGCGGCAACCGCTTGTATAAACTTGCTTCCGAGATAGAAAAGCTCATCACCTACGCCGGAGATAAGGACGCGATCACCGCGCAGGACGTGGAAGAGCTGGCTTCTGCCGGGGAGGTGAGCAGCTTTGCTCTGGCGGATGCGGTGGCGGCCAGGGACCTTGATCGGGCGCTCCGTGCCTTCCGCGTCCTGAGCAAGAACCGGGGGGACCTTTTCCAGATCCTTTCTTTGCTTGCCACCCAGTACCGGACCATGCTGCAGATAAAGGGCCTGGGTGGGGCGGGCAAGGACGCCAGGAAGATCGCCCAGATCATCGGCGGCAGCCCCTATTTCGTCAGGAAATGCCTGGAGAAGGCGAGGTCCTTCGGGGAGGAGGATCTCCGGCAGAACCTGGAGACGCTCCTGGCCGCTGACCTCAGGCTGAAAAGCGGCGAGTCCCAGCCCGCCACTTTTGAGCTCATGCTGTTCTCTCTGTGTAAAAGATGAAGCGCGGGGTTTGAAGGAACATGGAAAACAAGAAGCGGATATTATTCCTGCTCGCGGTCTTTGTGGCCCTCTTTCTGCTCCTGGTCCTGCGCCTGCTGGACCTTCAGGTCCTTCACCACCGCTTCTATCTGGAAAGGTCCCAGGACCAGCGCACGCGCGTCATAAAACTGGCGTCACAGCGGGGGGACGTGCTGGAGCGGAACGGCAACGTTTTGGCGACCTCGGTGGACAGCTACTCCGCCATCCTTTACCGCAAGGGCTGGCTGGCGCGCAAGCTGACGCTGGCCGCGGCCCGGAAGCTTCAGAAAGGGAACCCGGAAGAGATCGGGATATTGAAGGAAAAGAAAAGGATCTACCCCAAGGAGCGGCTGGCGGCGCAGGCCATCGGCTTTGTGGGGGTGGATAACCAGGGCCTGTCCGGCATCGAGCTGGCCTATGACGATTACCTGAGGGGAAGAGAGGGGAAGGTCATAACCGAGGGGGACCCGAAGGGGAGGGAGCTCTACGGCGCCCTGCGCGAGCTCGATCCGGGCCAGGACGGCATGAACCTGACCCTGACCATTGATGAGAACATCCAGTATGTGGCGGAGCGTGAGCTGACAAAAAAGATCCGGGAAATGGGGGCCCTCTCCGGCATGTGCCTGGTGATGGATGCCAGGACCGGTGAGCTGCTGGCCGTTGCCAGCAAACCGGACTTTGACCCCAATGACTATCAGGGTTCCAAGCGGGAGCTCTGGCATCCCAGGTTCCTGGATCCCTTTGAGCCCGGGTCCATCTTCAAGCTTGTGACCGTGGCGGCGGCCATGGAAGAAGGGGCCATTACGTTGGGTACGCGGCTCAAGGCCATGAACAGCATCAAGGTGGGGGGTAAGGTGATCAGCAATTCCCACCGCATAGACTGGCCGGGGCGCACGATCTCCATTTCGGAGATGCTGGAAGGGTCGATCAATACCGGCTCGGTACAGGTGGGGCTGAAACTGGGCAAGGAGCGGTTCCACCACTACATAACCGCTTTTGGGTTCGGGGAGAGGACCGGCTTTGGCATCTGGGGGGAGTCGCGGGGCATCGTCAGGCCCTGGCAGAAGTGGTACGCTCCGGACATCGGCATGATCACCTTCGGTCAGACCATCGCGGCGACCCCTCTCCAGCTTCTGGCCGCCGCCTCGGTCTTTGCCAACGGGGGAGTGATGGTGAAACCCTATCTGGTGAGCAAGATCGAGAGCGGCAGGTTCGTGCGCTATTTTCCGCAGGGCAGGAAACGGCGGGTCATCTCAGAGCAGGTGGCCGCACAGATGAAAGAGCTCATGCATAACGTGGTGGCGAAAGGCACGGGCAGGCGGGCGGCGATCAAGGGGTTCAAGGTTTGCGGCAAGACGGGCACCGCGCAAAAGGTCGCTCCCGGCGGAGGGGGCTATTTAAAGGACCGGTACATCTCGTCCTTTATTGGTTTTGCCCCTTACCGTGATCCGCGCGTTATCACCCTGGTGATCGTGGACGATCCCCGCAAGGATTACTGGGCGGAGAAGGTGTGTGCTCCGGTGTTCAAGGACGTGACCGAGTATACCCTGCGTTATTTGAATGCCAGACCGGATATGCTATAATGGATCCCAAGACCATGGCCAAAAAAAGGGTTTTATCCGGCATCCAGCCCACCGGGCGCCTGCATCTGGGCAACCTTATCGGAGCTATCGAAAACTGGGTCAAGCTCCAGGACCGCTATGACTGCTATTTTTTTATCGCTGACCTCCACGCCTTGACCACGGCCTATGACAGCTCCCAGGAGATGAGAGAGGATATCAAACAAGCGGTCATTGACCTCCTTTCCTCGGGCCTGGATCCTAACAAATGCGTTATTTTCAAGCAGTCGGATATGCCGGAGCATTCCGAGCTTCACCTCCTGCTTTCCATGGTCATCCCGGTCCCTTGGCTGGAAAGGGTGCCTACTTACAAGAGCAAGATCGAGGAGCTTAAGGGCAAAGACCTGGGGACTTACGGTTTTCTGGGATATCCGGTGCTTCAGGCCGCGGACATCCTGATCTACAAGGCGGATTATGTGCCAGTGGGACAGGACCAGCTGCCGCATATTGAATTGACCCGTGAGGTCGCCCGGCGTTTCAACCACTTTTACGGCGAGGTTTTGCCAGAGCCCAAGGACCTTTTAACCAAATTCCCGGTGCTGCCCGGACTGGACGGCAGAAAGATGAGCAAATCCTACGGGAACACCATTGCTATTTCGGATACTCCAGAGACCATTAAAAAGAAGGTATCCATCATGATCACCGACCCGGCGCGGGTAAAAAAGAGCGATAAGGGACACCCCGAGGTTTGTTCGGTCTATGATTTCTATAAAGTCTTTGCCCGCGACCGCACGGATACGGTGGCCAAGGAGTGCCGAGAGGCAAAACGTGGCTGTGTTGAGTGCAAAAAGGAATTGGCACAGGTGCTGATCGAATATCTGGCTCCCATCCATGAGCGGAGAAAGGGATTTGAGAAAGACCCGAAGAAGCTGGAAAGAGTCTTGGCGGAAGGTGCCCGGAAAGCGCGCGGCATCGCCACTGGTACCCTGGAAGAGGCCAAGCGCGCCATGGGGTTGATATGATGGAAGAGGTTGCCTATCAGGTTGAAACAGGGGTTTTTAACGGCCCCTTTGATCTTTTGCTCAAGGGGATCGAGGAAAAGGAGATCGATATTTTTCAGGTCTCCATTGCCCGGATCGCCTCTGCCTATTTTGAGTACTGGAAACGCGAAGAGCCGAACCTGGTGCTGGCCTCCGACTTCCTGATCATGGCGGCGTACCTTTTGGAGCTGAAGTCAAAGTCCCTGCTGCCGGCCCGCGAGGAGGAGATGCAGGAAGAGTTCCTGATCGATATCGAGGAGTCCCTGGTCTCCCACATCCAGGAATACGAGGTCTACAAGAGCCTGGCCCATACCCTGCGGGAGCGCAAGGAGGTGTTCGAAAAGGTCTACGGCAGGCATGAGGGAGAGGCCCAGGAACAGGAATTTGAGCTGGTGGACGTTTCCCTCAAGGACCTGGTGGTGGCCTTCAAGCGTGTTTATGAGGAGGCGGCCAAGCGGGAAAGTGTGGTGCCTATTGAGGCCGAAGAGGTCACCCTGGAGGACCGCGTTGTCGAGATCAAGCGACTGCTTGCCGGCCGCAAGGACGGGGTGCCTTTTGAGGATATCTTCCTGCGCAAGACCCGGCTGGAGATCGTGGTGACCTTTCTGGCCGTGCTGGAGCTGGCCAAGCAGAGATTCATCAAGATCACGCAGGGCCGCCGGTTCGGGCACATCCTGATATTTGCCAGAAAGGTGTACGAAGCTGAACATGGAATTGCGAACGGACAAGCTTAGGAGCGTTATCGAATCCCTTCTCTTCGTGGCGCGCAAGCCTTTGCCGCCGGAGGAGATCCTCAAAGCCCTTAATGAACACATGGCTGATATCACAGAAACGGAGGTCACCGCCCAGCTGGAGGAGCTTGTGCAAGGGTACGAAAGCCGGGGCATAAACATTGTCAAGGTCGCGGGCGGATACCTGATGGGGACCAATCCTGCCAACGCCGACCAGGTGCACAATTTATTACATGCCAAGGTCCAGACCACCCTGACCCCACAGGCCCTGGAGGTGCTGGCGATCATTGCCTACAAGCAGCCGGTCACGCGGGCGGAACTGGAGCGGATCCGGGGGGTCAATTCCGACGGTCCCGTCGATACCCTGCTGGGCAAAAAGCTTATCCAGGAGCTGGGCCGCAGCGAGGCAGTGGGCCGCCCCTATCTTTACGGCACGACCACCGAGTTCCTGCGCCATTTCGGGCTCCGGGACCTGGCGGGCCTTCCGCCGCTGCCGGTCACGCCGGAGGAGCAGGATGCCGTTTTCAAATCGGCTCTGCATGAATGAGCGCCACCCAAGCCCAGCTCTGTGAGGTCTTCAATTCCATCCAGGGAGAGGGCCTGTATGTGGGCGAGCGGCAGACCTTTGTCCGTTTTGCCGGCTGCAACCTTTCCTGCCAGTACTGCGACACGCCGCAGGCCCTGTCCGTGCCCAAGGAGTTCCGGGTCGAGCTTACGCCCGGCAAGAAGGACCTGAAAAAATTCAGTAACCCTGCCTCGGCCCCGCAACTGCTGGATCTGATCCGCTCCTTTGAGAAGGCCTCGGCCGCTAACCACTCCGTTTGCCTGACGGGTGGGGAGCCGCTTCTACAGGTCGATTTCATCAAGGGTTTCCTGCCGCAAATGAAGGCCGAGGTCGATCTGCCCGTGTATCTGGATACCAATGGGGTCCTCCCTGACCATCTGACGGAAGTCATCGAGCTGGTGGATGTCGTTGCCATGGATATCAAGCTGCCCGGTGCCACCGGTCTTTCGCCCTACTGGAAGGAACACCGCAAAGCGCTTGAGGTCGCTTGTCTGAAAGAGGCCTTTGTGAAGGTCGTCTTTACCCGGGAGACAAAGACCAAGGAGCTTATGGACGCGGTCGCGTTGATCAGTGAGGTCGACGAGGGTATCCCCCTGGTGCTCCAGCCGGCCACCCCCTTTGGCCCGGTCAAGCACCGGCCGAACCCGGACCAGATACTGGCCTTTCAGGCGGTCGCCAGGCGAAAATTGAAGAGGGTAAGGGTCATTCCGCAGGTGCACAAGATCCTGGGGGTCTTTTGATCACTTTTTGGACAAACGGCTAATGGTCTTCTTCAGCCACTTGAGGGTCTTCTGGTGGTGCTCATCGTGTTCCATGGATTCCAGGGAGGTCAGAAGTTTAAGCTTGTAGAGGGCGGTCCCCAGGGTGAGTTCCTGGAGCTTGGCTTCGAGGTAGGGTCTTCCTGAATCCGCTGTTGAGGCGATCAGTTCCCGGCTGATCGCTGCGGTCAGCTCTTTGAACTCATCCTCATCATTGCTGAAGAGCCGCTGCAGGTGCAGGGTCCTGACGCGGGACCTTATGGAATGCTTCTTTTCCTGTTCCTGGTTAAGTTTGTCAAAAAGCTCAGCGGGTTTTGTTTCGGCCTGCTCGACGGTCCGGGGATTTTTGGCAGGGGTCTTTTTGATGATTTTCTTTTTCGCTGCCGGTTCCGGGGTTGGAGCCGGTACCGATGGTTGGGTGAGGATGGGGGTCTCGGGCTCGAACGCCAGCGGAGGCGTTTCCTGGTAGTCATCCGGCAGCTCAGAATTGATCTCCACGCGTTCTTCGGGCACATATAAGGCGGAATGTTTGAGCATTCTGCGGTGCTCGCGGTAGCGGCCTTCCAGCTCGTGGATATCCTGCTCAGGCCGGGCATTACATTCCTCGTTCTCCACCTCGGGGGTCAGGGGACGGTCTTTAAGGGCGTCTATGAAATTGCGGACACGGTCAGTGCGGCCGCCCCGTTCCTCGATGATCTTGCGGTCGGTAGCGGTGAACACGACCCCCTGGGAGCCGGCCACCGCCGCTTCCTGGCCGCCCATATTCGGTATTACTTGTGTTATTGCTGGTTGTGTCATTTTATGATATTGCCGGATATCCAGATACTCGGATATCCGGGTGCCTCTACATTATATATCGTAATCTCAAGCTAAAAACTTGCATATTTTGGTAAATGGGCTTGACAAGCGGAGGTCTCCCCGTTAAAATCAATTTAAGACGGCAAAAATTAGATACTAAAAAGGAGGTGTAATATGGTAACTGGGTATTGCGTGAAGTGCAAGAAGAAACAGGAAATGAAGAGCGCCAAAGCGGTCACTTTAAAGAACGGTAGAAAGGCCACCAAGGGGGAATGCCCCAAGTGCGGGACCAAGATGTTCAAAATAGGTGGCTAGGCTCCGGGTCCTTACGCAGATAGATATTGACATCGCTTTATCAGGGCCATAGGCCGTGAGTGAATCTTGCGGCTTATGGTCTTTTTTGTTAGAATAAAATGATATGCCTCACAAAGGGAAGTTCGTACATCTTCACGCCCATTCCGAGTACAGTCTTCTGGACGGCGCCGCGCGCATCCCGGACCTGGTCAAGGCCGCCAAAGACCGGGGCATGCCCGCGCTGGCGCTCACCGACCACGGCAACATGTATGCGGCGGTAAAGTTCTATACCGCCGCCCGGGAGGCGGGGATAAAGCCTATCCTGGGATGCGAGATGTATGTCGCCCCCCGCACCCGCTTTGACAAGGAGACCAAGGAGGACCGTTCTCCCTGGCATCTTACGGTCCTGGCAAAGAACTCCGATGGGTACCGCAACCTTATCAAGCTGGTTTCCCTGGCGTCGCTGGAGGGGTTCTATTCCCGGCCACGGATCGACCGGGAATTGCTGGAAAGGCACCGGCAGGGATTGATCGTCCTTTCGGGGTGTCCCAAAGGGGAGGTCCCTTCCCTGATAATGGCAGGCAAGTACGCTGAAGCCAAAAAGACCGCCGGCTGGTACCGCGAGGTATTCGGCCCGGATTATTATATTGAGATCCAGGACCTGGGGCTTCCGGAGTTCAAGAAGTACAACCCCCTGCTGATCAAGCTAGCCGGGGAAGTGGGGGCCAGACTTGTGGCCACCGACGACGTGCACTATGTCAGGCGGGAGGACGCTTTTTCCCAGGATGTTCTCCTCTGCGTGCAGACCGGGGCCTTCCTGGACGACGTGAAACGGATCAAGCTGGAGAGCCAGGAGTTCTATCTGAAATCTCCGGATGAGATGATGGAGCTCTTTGCCGATGTGCCCGAGGCGATCCAAAGCACGCTGGAGATCGCGGAAAAGTGCGACCTGGAGATGGAGATCGGCGCATTGCATTTGCCCCATTTCCCGGTGCCCTCGGGGGAGACGCCGGATACTTACCTGGAGAAGCTGGTCTGGGAGGGCGTGAAGCGCAAATACGGCGATCCGCAAGGGGATGGGCCGGGGAAGACCCTTTTGCCTCCCGAGATCATTGACCGCATCAAATATGAGCTTTACACCATTGAGAAAATGGGCTATGCCCCTTATTTCCTCATCGTGCAGGACTTTATCAATTTTGCCAGGAGCCGAGGGATCCAGGTCGGGCCGGGCCGGGGCTCCGCCGCCGGCAGCATTGTTTCCTACGCCCTGGGCATCACCAGTGTTGATCCGCTGAAATACGGCCTGATCTTTGAGCGCTTCCTGAACATTGAGCGGATCTCCATGCCTGATATCGATATCGATTTCTGTTTTGAAAGAAGGAACGAGGTCATCGAGTATGTTTCCAACAAGTACGGCCAGGACCATGTTGCCCAGATCGTGACCTTTGGGACCATGGCCGCCCGGGGCGCGATCCGGGACGTGGGCAGGGTCCAGCGGGTCCCCCTGCCGGAGGTGGACAAGATCGCCAAGCTCATCCCCTTTGGCCCGGAGATGACCATCCAGAAGGCGCTGGATTCGGTCAAGGAGCTGCGCGGCCTCTATGAAAAGGAAGGCAGGGTCAGGGAGCTGCTGGAAACGGCGCAAAAACTGGAGGGGCTCGTGCGCCACGCTTCGGTACACGCCGCGGGGGTGGTCATCTCGGAGAAACCCCTTGCCGAATACGTGCCGCTGCAGAAGCTGGATGAGAACGTCATTGTTACCCAGTACCCGATGGAGGACCTGGAGAAGATCGGCCTCCTGAAGATGGATTTCCTGGGTCTCAGGAACCTTACCATGATCGCCCACGCCATTGAGATCATCCGGCGCACGCTGGGCGAGGATATTGACATAGAAAGGGTCCCCTTTGATGACCCCAAGACCTACGGTCTGTTGAGCAGCGGCGAGACCATGGGGATCTTCCAGCTGGAGAGCCGGGGGATGAGGGCGCTGATCAAGAGCCTGCGGCCCAGCACTTTTGAGGAGATCATCGCTCTGCTGGCGCTCTACCGTCCCGGCCCCCTGGAAAGCGGCATGGTCGATGATTACGTCAAGCGCAAGCACCGCGAAAAGGTGGTCAAGTACGAGCTGCCTGAGCTGCAGCCGATCCTGCGCGAGACCCATGGCGTCATCCTCTACCAGGAGCAGGTCATGGAGATCGCCAGCAAGATCGCCGGCTTCAGCATGGGGCAGGCGGACCTCCTGCGCCGGGCCATGGGCAAGAAAAAGACCAAGGAGATGCAGATGCAGAAGGAGTTCTTCGTGGAGGGGGCGGTCAAGCGCGGGGTGTCAAAGCACAAGGCCACCGAGCTCTTCAACCTCTGCGCGAAATTCTCGGGCTACGGCTTCAATAAATCGCACTCCACCGCCTACGGCGTCATCTCCTATCAGACCGCCTACCTCAAGGCCAATTACCCCATGGAGTTCATGGCAGCCCTCCTCACCTCCGTAATGGGGAACACGGACAAGGTCACGACCTATGTTAACGAGTGCCAGAGGATGAAGATCAAGATCCTGGCGCCGGACATAAACGAGAGCTACCGCAATTTTACCGTCACCCGGGAGGGCATCCGCTTCGGCCTTTCCGCGGTGAAGAACGTGGGCTTGGCGGCGATCGATTCCATGATCGAAGCCAAGCAGAGCGGAGGCAATTTCGCGTCCCTTTCCGATTTCTGCCAGAGGGTGGACTCGCGGGCGGTCAACAAAAAAGTGATCGAAAGCCTGATCAAGGCAGGGGCTTTTGATTCTTTCGGTATGGGACGGGCTTACCAGCTGAGCATCCTGGGCAGGACCCTCTCCCGCGCGTCCGCCGAGCAGAAGGAAAGGGCCAATGGGCAGGGAATGCTTTTTGAGATAGGCGAAAGCAGTAAGCCGATAGCGGAAAACGGAGAGAATGTCACTATAGATGAATTCCCGCCGGAGCAGCTGCTGCGCATGGAAAAGGAACTGCTGGGCCTTTACATCTCCTCCCATCCCCTGGAATACGTGCGCGATTCCCTGGAAGGGCAGACCAGCACCCGCATCGCGGATATTTCCGACATGCGCGAGGGCGAGAGCGTCAAGATCGGCGGCCTGCTTTCCGACTGCCGGCGGCTGACCACCCGGCGCGGGGACATGATGCTGGTGGGCCGCATCGAGGACATGTCCGGCAGCATCGGGCTGCTGGTCTTTCCCCGGACCTATGAGCGCTGTTCTGCGCTCCTCAACAACGATATGGTGGTCGTGGTCAGGGGCAAGGTCAACCGCGACATGCGCTCGGATGAGTTCAACGTGATGGCGGACACGGTGGAGCCCATGGAGGAGCTGGAAAAGGTGCGCTCTTTGCATATCGAACTGGTGGGGGTCAAGGACCGGCAGGTTCTGGCCCGCATGAAAGAGACCCTGGCCTTTTTCCGGGGGAAAGACCCGGTCTTTATCCGCATGGACGGCAAGCTGGTGGCGCTGGGCAGGGATTTCCATGTTGATATCAGTCCCGAGCTGGTCAGCCAGCTTGAGGAGCTGCTGGGAACAGGGTCCGTGAACGTCGAGTTCAGGTCGGTCAAAAAAGAGCCGGAGCCGGAAGAGGTCAGTTTCTGATCCCACACATTTTAATGTGTGGTTATTTATTACCCCACAATAAATTGTGGGGAATGGAGGATGGTTGTAATGGATGTGGAGAAACTTAAGTTCGACGAAAAAGGCCTGATCCCGGTCATTGCCCAGGACCACAAGGACGGTACGGTGCTGATGATGGCCTATATGAACAAGGAGTCCCTAAAAAAGACCCTGGAGACCAGGGAAATGTGGTACTGGTCCCGTTCCCGAAAGGTCCTCTGGCACAAAGGGGATACTTCTGGCCACATCCAGAAGGTCAAAGAGATGTATTATGATTGTGACGCGGATACGCTTCTGGCCAAGATCGAGCAAGTGGGGAATATTGCCTGCCACACCGGCAAGCGCAGCTGTTTTTTCAATAAGCTTATTTAAGCATCCGCACATCCAGCGGCACGGGCTTTTTCTCGTCGCGTTCGAGTCTTAAGGCCCCGTTCGGGCATTTGTCCACACAGACCCCGCACCCCATGCATTTTTTCTCGATGATCTCGACCCCGTCTTGGCTGGCTTTTATGGCATTAAACGGGCAGATCTTAATACAGCAGTGGCTGCCGCCGCATTTTTTGTTATCAACTACTGCCACGTAACCCGAGGAGGTCATGGTGGGAAGCCGGAGCTTGTTCATGGTGACAATGCCGCCGCAGCAGCACTTGCAGCAGTTGCACAGGGCATAGAAGCGGTCCATGCATACATCCTTGAACCAGGCGGAGTGCACGTGCCCGCGCCTGTGTTCTTCATCCAATATCTTGAGCGCTTCTTCCTGGTTGATGCGGCGGCTGGTCCGGGGGTGATGTTCCAGCACAAAATCCACAAAGGGCTGGCCAATGATCATGCAGACCTGGGTGGGATGACAGTGGTCCTTGCGGGCGAGGCGGCAGGCGCATTCAAGCAGGGCGATCTCAGGCGGGCATTTGAGGATAAAGTCCCGCGCACGGGGGTAGGGCATGATCTGCTCCAGGTCGCGCAGCGGAATGTCATGGTCATGTTTCAATAAGGCATGGGCCAGCTCGTGGGTCAGGACCTTGCCGTGATATGTTCTGTAAAGTTTGCGCCGGGACCGGATCTTGATGAACGGGATGCGGGAGGGGGTGTTGATCAATGCGCTCCTTATGTAGTCGAACAGCCAGCGGCAGTAGACATAACCCTGCCAGGTCTCGCCGTTGAGCAGCCTTTTCAGGCCGTAGGCTTTGATGAATTTCCAGGTCGATCGGAGCATTCCTTTATAATAGAGAATGCCAGGGGGTTTGTCAAAACGAAAGAAGCTGTGTTATTGTCGACTTTTGAAAAGCGTGCTAAAATTAAAGGTTCCAATGAACGCGGAGAAGATCGTCATAAAAGGGGCGCGCGAGCATAATCTCAAGGATATAAGCCTTGAGCTCCCGCGCAATAAGTTCATCGTCTTTACCGGGATCTCGGGTTCCGGGAAGTCCTCGCTGGCGTTCGACACCATTTATGCTGAGGGTCAGCGGCGCTATGTCGAGTCCCTTTCCGCCTATGCCCGCCAGTTCCTGGAACAGATGCAGAAACCGGACGTGGACTATATCGAGGGCCTTTCCCCTGCCATTTCCATTGACCAGAAATCACCGCCCCGTAATCCAAGATCGACGGTCGGGACAGTGACCGAGATCTACGATTACTTAAGGCTTCTTTTTGCCAATATCGGCATCCCGCATTGCCCCAAATGCAAAAGAAGGATCGAACGGCAGACGGCCCAGCAGATCGTGGACCAGATCCTGGAGCTGCCTGAGGGAGAGAAGATCCAGGTCCTGGCGCCGGTGGTGCGCGGCCGCAAGGGGGAATATAAGGGCCTGTTCGCCGATATCCAGAAGGACGGTTTCATTCGGGTGAGGGTCGACGGCAAGATCTGCGAGGTCACCGAGGCCCCGCCCCTCAAGAAAAAGCTCAAGCATGATATTGAGATCGTGGTCGACCGCCTCAAGGCTTCCGGCGGCAACCGTAAACGGCTGAACGAGTCTGTGGAGACCGCTCTTCGCTACGGCAACGGTATTGTCGAAGTTCTGGTCGATAAGCCTAAAATGCGGCCCAAGGTCTACAGCGAGAAATTTGCCTGCCCGGTATGCGGCATCAGCCTGGACGAGATAACCCCCCGCATCTTCTCCTTTAACAGCCCCTACGGCGCCTGCCCCAAGTGCGGAGGCCTGGGCGACCGGCTGGAATTCGATCCGGACCTGGTGATCCCCGACAGGGGCTTATCCATCCAAGAGGGCGCGATCGCTCCCTGGGGGGAGGCCGCCTCATATTATGTGAGCCGCCTGCAGGCTGTGGGAGAGGAATTCGGTTTTGACATCAGTACGCCTATCAAGAGATTGAGCAAGGCCCACCTTAATGTCATCCTCTACGGATCGGTGAAGCCGATCAAGTTCAAGCACAGGACCCCCAACAGCTACTGGGAGCACGAAGGAGAGTTCGAAGGGGTAATGAACTGGCTCAAGCGCCGCTACCATGAGACAAGATCGGAGAATGTCCGTTATCATCTCTACCGCTACATGAGCGCGGTTCCCTGTTCGGATTGCAGTGGGCAGAGGCTGCGGCCCGAGAGCCTGGCGGTCAAGATCTCGGCCAGGTCCATCGCGCAGGTCTCGGCCCTTTCCATCAAGGGGGTACTGGATTTCCTGGAGGGGCTCAAGCTGAACGAGCGCGAGCGGCTTATTTCCCGGCAGATCCTCAAAGAACTCAAGGCCCGGCTGAACTTCCTGTTGGATGTGGGGCTGGATTACGTCACCCTGGACCGGGAATCCGCGACCCTGTCCGGCGGCGAGGCGCAGAGGACCAGGTTGGCGACCCAGGTCGGCTCAGGCCTGGTGGGAGTGCTCTATATCCTGGATGAGCCCTCCATCGGGCTCCATCAGCGGGACAATAAGCGTTTGATCGCCACCCTCCATCGCTTGAGGGACCTGGGCAATACCATCATCGTGGTCGAGCACGATGAGGAGACCATGCGCTGCGCCGACCACCTGGTGGACATCGGCCCGGGAGCCGGCCGGCACGGCGGAGAGATCGTGGCCACGGGAATGATCGACGATCTTGTCGGGGACAGGAGATCGGTCACCGGCAAGTACCTTTCCCGGCGGCTCAGGGTCGATGTCCCGCAGGAACGGAAGCCGGGGAACGGGAAGTTCCTTACCATCAAAAAAGCGCGGCATAATAATCTAAAGAATATCGACGTTCCGTTCCCTCTGGGCATCTTCACCTGTGTGACCGGGGTCTCAGGATCCGGCAAGAGCTCCCTGGTCAACGATATCCTGTACCGGGCCCTGGCCAAGAAGTTCTACCGCTCCATTGAAAAGGCGGGCGAACATGAGAGCGTCAGCGGAGTTGAGAACATCGACAAGGTGATCATTATCGACCAGGCCCCGATCGGCCGCACTCCCCGCTCCAATCCGGCGACCTATACCGGCGTTTTTACCCATATCCGCGATCTCTTTGCCATGACCCAGGAAGCGCGCGTGCGCGGCTATAAGCCGGGCCGCTTCTCTTTCAACGTGAAGGGCGGCAGGTGTGAGGCGTGCAGCGGGGACGGCCTGGTGAAGATCGAGATGCATTTTCTGCCGGACGTCTACGTTCCCTGTGATGTGTGCAAGGGAAAGCGTTATGGCCGGGAGACGCTGGAGGTGCACTACAAGGGAAAGACCATCTTTGATGTCCTGGACATGACGGTGGAAGAGGCGTTGCAGCTCTTTGAAAATATCCCCCAGATCAGACGCAGGCTGGAGACCCTGCGGGATGTGGGGCTGGGTTATATCAAGCTGGGCCAGTCGGCGACCACCCTTTCCGGGGGCGAAGCGCAGCGGGTGAAGCTGTCGACCGAGCTCGCGGCGCGCTCCACCGGCAGGACCCTTTACCTGCTGGATGAGCCGACCACCGGCCTGCATTTTGACGACATCAAGAAGCTTTTGTCCGTGCTCCACCGCCTGGTCTCCACCGGCAACACGGTGGTCGTGATCGAGCATAACCTGGACGTGATCAAGACCGCGGACCATGTCATTGACCTGGGGCCGGGGGGCGGGGACGAGGGTGGGCAGGTCGTGGCGCGGGGAACGCCCGAAGAAGTGGCGAAAGCGGCCAAGAGCTATACCGGAAAATACCTGAAAAGGGTGCTGAAAGCCAAATGAGCACGGCGCAGGCGGTCCTGGTTTTCCTGGTCCTGGTGGTGGTAGTGGTCTTTATCCTGATCTATTCCGGCCAGTACAAGCCGCCCAATTACCCCAAGTTCGGACGATAAAGAGCGGATTTGCCGCGCCGGGCGGGTTCTGATATAATGCTCAAACTGTTAATGGAGGGAAAAAATGGAGAACATGACTTTCGCTGACTTCCAGAAAATGGACCTGAGGGTGGGGGAGATAGTGTCCGCCGAGGAGATCGAGGGCGCGGACAAGCTCTACCGGGTGACCGTCGACCTGGGGGGCGAAAAAAGGACCATGGTGGCCGGCATAAAACAGCACTACGCCAAAGAAGAGCTTGCCGGCAAAAAAGTGCTGGTCCTGATCAATCTTGAGCCCAAGAAGATCCGCGGGGTGGAGAGCCACGGCATGGTCCTGTGCGCGCATAACGCGGACCGCAGCCGGCTGGTGTGCACCACGGTGGAAAAGGAAATCGAGGCCGGGGCCAAGGTCTCGTAGAGGAGGGAAGGGATGAGCCGGCTCAAGCAGCTTCACAAGTTCGGCCAGAGCCCGTGGTACGATAACATCGAGCGGGGCTTCCTGACCTCGGGTAAGCTCCAGGAGATGATCAGCGAACACGGCATCACCGGGGTCACTTCCAACCCCACTATTTTCGAGAAAGCGATCAACGGCAGCGCCCTCTACGACGCGGATATCCAAAGCCTGAGCAAGGCGGGCAAGGACGCGCGGACCATCTACGATGAGCTCACGACCTGGGACATCAGCCGCGCCGCGGATACCCTGCTCAATGTTTACAAGGCCTCCGGGCGCAAAGACGGCTTTGTGAGCGTTGAGGTCGATCCCCACCTGGCGCATGACGCGGAAGGCACGGTGGCCGAAGCGAAAAAGCTCTACACCCGGATCAGCCGGGCCAACGTCATGATCAAGGTCCCCGCCACCAAGGAGGGGGTGGGTGCCGTCCGCAGGTTGACGGCGCTCGGCATTAATGTTAACGCCACCCTCATCTTTTCGCTTTCCCACTACACGGAGATCTCCCAGGCGTATCTGCGCGGGCTGGAAGAGCGGGCCGCCAAGGGTCAGCCGGTGGACAATGTGCATTCGGTGGCGAGCTTTTTCGTGAGCCGCATCGATTCTTACCTCGACCGGATGCTGAACAACATGATGCTCAAGGAGCGGGATGACGCCAAGGTCAGGGTCATGCAGGGGTTGGGCGGGCAGGCAGCGGTGGCCCAGGCCAAGATCATCAACGATGCTTACTGGCGGACCTTTTACGGCCCGCAGTTCTCAGCCCTCAAGTCAAAGGGCGCCAACATCCAGCGCCTGCTTTTTGGCAGCACCAGCACCAAGAATCCATCCTACAGCGACGTCAAGTACGTGGAGGAGATCATCGGCGAGGGCACCATCAATACCCTGCCGCCGGCGACCATCGACGCCTTTAACGACCACGGGGTGGCCAAGAACACGCTGGGCGAGGGATTGATCGAGGCGCGGGACGTGATGGCAAAGCTTCAGGCCCAGGGGATATCCGTGGAGGAGGTCTGCCAGACCATTCAGGATGACGGTGTCCAGGCCTTTATCAGCTCCTATGACAAGCTGCTGCGCTCCCTGGAGAAAAAACGGGGCCAGTTCGCTCCTCAATAGCCGGTGTAGCCCAGCGAGAAGAAGTGGGTGTTGAGCTCCGCCAGCTCGGCGTAAGTGTGGTAAGCGTAGTCAAAAGTGAATCCCCGGTACCTGGTCCCCACTCCCACCGCGTAACTGAAAACATCCGGTTTCTGGGAAACCCCCCCCCTCAGGGAGAGCACGGGCAGCGGTTCCCATTCCGCTCCCAGCCGGTATGACAGGCCGCGGCTGTTAAAGTCCACCTCAGCTGCGGTGGCAAGGTTGCGGTCCTCCAGGCGGTAGGCGGCCCCCGCGGTCGTGACCATGGGCAGTTCATCGCCTTTCACGTTGTTGCCCGGAATGATGTTCCTGAGGGTTATGGACGTGGTCATGAAGGGGCTTACCGGGAAGAGGGTGCCGATATCCAGATCAAAGCCGGTGGCGCCGGTGCCCTCAAAGCTGGGCGCGCCGCCGAAGCCGTGATCGATGATCTTGAGGTTGGCGCCGAACTTGGCGTTGTTATCGGTCAAAAAGTCGATGGTGTTGACGTACTTGACGCGGCGGGCCTCGTTGGCGTAGCTCAGGATAAAGGTGTTGTTGCCATAGCTGGCCTCATTGCCGGTGACCTCGGGGGTGGATCCCGCCAGGATCGCTTCCCTGATCCCGCCCACGGAGGCGCCCACGTAACCGGCGCCGAAAACGCCCCAGGGCGTGTTGCGGCAGCCGCCCAGCATGATGTAAGGGACCTCGTTCATGAGGTTGCCGCTCATGCTGACGATGCTGTAGGTCTCGATGTTCGCCAGCCCCGCCGGATTGGTGAAGATGGAGGAGCCGTCATCCGCGATGGAATTGAAGGCCCGGGCCATGCCCAGCGGCCGCGCGCCCACGCCGATCTCGGTGATGTCCGTCAGGTAGGACGCCGCTTGGGCGGAAGCACCAAATAACAAGCACCAAAATACAAACAATGTTGAAGCTCCAATCCCAAAATGTTTAAACGTTTGATGTTTGATGTTTTGGTATTGTTTGCTATTTGTCAATTGTGATTTGTCGTTTATCATTTGATTATGGCGATCTTGCCGCCGCCGATGGACTTGCCGTCCTGCACGATCTTGTAGATATAGACGCCGTCGCCCAGCAGATTGTCCCAGCGGTCGCGGCCGTTGAAGTCAACGCTGTTGGACCCGGCCCGGCCGCCGTTGCTGCCGTAGGCGCAGAACCTCTTCCAGACCAGGTTGCCGGCGATGTCCGCCACGTAGATGCTGGTGTCGTAGTCATGCTCCAGCCAGTACCAGATCTTGCCCACCGTGGCCGAGTATGGGTTGTAAGGGTTGGGCCCGAAGCGGACCAGGTTGGTGGCCAGCGCGCCGGCGGGCATGAAGGCCGTGAAATGGGTGGTGGTGAAGGTCAGGGACGTGTCGGTCTGGGAAATCAGGCTGATCCCGTCGCGGCTCCAGGCCGTGCCGTTCCAGTAATAGACCCGGGCGTCCCGGAGCGGGCTGCTGATGGGAATGGTCACGGTCACCGGCAGCAGGAACTGCGAGGGTGAGGCAACGATATCGAGGATCTTTCCCCCAAAAGAGTAGCCGGTCGGGGCGGGGCCGGGCGCGTCAGTTACTTCGCTGACGGTTATGGCAACTTCCTGGGAGGCGGCCCCTGCCGGCACGCTTATGGTCATGCCGGGTATGCCCAGCTCGGTGGGGGTGAACTCGCGGGTGGCGTTGGTAATGGTGATCTCGGCCGTGCCCAGGGCCGTGCCGCTAAGTGCGGTGATCGTGCGCCGGCCGGGCTTGCTCAGGGTGACATCGCCCACCCATATGCCGTTGACAAAGGAGCTGGGCGCGATGCTCTCAGGCGTGATGGTTCCGTCGTCCACCGAAAGAGATGTGGTGCCGATTATCGTGTGCTCGACCGCTCCGCTCGAATCGCGGGCAATGGCGGTCAGGCTGAAGGGAGTTGCCGCCACCGCGCTGGCAGAGGCGCTCAGGGTAAAGCTGCTCAGGTCAGAGGGTGGGGTGACGGGGGTGGCGGTGGTCGAGGCCTTGACCGCGTCGACCGCCGAACCGTCGTAGCTGGAGGTCGAGGTCAGGAGGACCTCAAGGGTCGAGAGGGCGGTGCCGTTGTTCTGGACCACGAAGCGCGCTTCCCTGCTTTCATTGGAGGAAAGGGTGGTGACCCAGCCGGCGCCGGTGACCTGGGCGGAGATGTCGTTGAAGCCGGTCTTGGCGTCGTAGTAGGTTATGACCCAGTCGCCGCTGGATGCGGGGCCGGTGACGACGACCTCGTCGGTGGTGTTGCCGGCGTTATCGATCCTGACATAGTAGACCGCGGATTCGCCGGTGCTGATGCTGCGGGTGCGGGTCTGGCCGGCGCCGGTGGCGTTGTAGATGCCCCCTCCGATATAATCCGCCCCGGATTCCAGGGTGGCGATCAGGTTGTCCGGCCGATACTGTTTTGCCAGCGAGGTAATGACGCTGAAGGGAGGGGAGAACTCGGAAGTCTCCGGGTTGGCGGTGGTGGCGGTGGCCACGACGGTGTCGCCGGAGGCAACCCCGGTCACGTACACTCTCCAGGCGCCGCTGCCTTCCACCGTGGTCGAGTTGAGATAGGTCTTTCCCTGGCCGTTGTCAGCCTTGAAGACCTCGATGGTCCCCGCAACATGGACGCTTTCACCAGTGACGTAGGTGAGGCCGTTGAACTCGTCGTAGCCTGCAGAAAGCACTTCGGGGCTGGAGATCTCATGGTTGCCGTTGTTGAGCAGGTTTATCCCCTGGATCCCGTTGGAGAAGATCGAGTTGCGGGTAAAGACATTGGCTTCGGAGGTGAAGCCGCCCGAACCGTTGACCCGGATGCCGTCAATGCCGTTGAAAGCGATAATGTTGTTCGTTCCCACCTCGTTGGTGGAGGCGCCGGTGTGGATGTTTATGCCGTTATTCGTGTTCCCCAGGTTGCCCGTGCCGTTGATGTCGCTGCCGATGTAGTTGGTCTTTATCTTATTGCCGAAACAGGTGTTGCCGTTCAGCTCAATGCCGTCCTGGCCGTTGCCCGAGATCAGGTTCAGCCCGCCGGCGGCGCCGTTGCCGATCTCGTTGCTCGCGGACTGGGTAATATAGATGCCGCTGCTGTCGTTCTGGATGGCCGTGGTCCCGGAAACGTTGGTGCCGATATTGTTGCCGAATATCTCAGTGCCGGAAACACCGTCGCCGCTCAGCTCGATGCCGTTGCCGGTGTTGCCGGAGATGGTGTTCCTTCCTCCGGCAGTGCCGTTGCCGATCCGGTTGGCGACGGCGTTGGAAGAGCTGCTGATGTTGATGCCGTTGCTGGCGTTCCCCAGATCGGCGGTGCCGTTGATATCCGTGCCGATATAGTTCCCCAGCACAGCATTATGCGAAGCGTCGTTATAGAGCCAGATCCCGAACTGGCCATTGCCGGAGAGGAGGTTCCCTCCGCCCGCGGTGCCGCTGCCGATCTTGTTGTAGGCGGCGTCATAGATAAGGATGCCGGCCTTGTCGTTGGGGATAGCGGCGGTGCCGTGGCGGTCAGTGCCGATGAGATTGCCCAGCACCTCGTTGCTGACCGTGGTCGAACCCTCGATGCGGATGCCGTGTTCGCTGGCAGAGGCGCCGTTGCCGGAAATGAGGTTGCCCTGTCCGCCCGTTCCTCCGATGATGTTGAAGCTGGCGCCGGAGGCGATGCGGATGCCCGAAGAGCCGTTGCCCGCGGCCGCTTCCCCGGAAATGGTAACGCCCACCAGGTTGCTCCGGACCTCGTTGCTCATCACATTAGAGCCGCTGAGATTTATCCCGTAGATGTTGTTGCCGGAGACAAGGTTGCTGCCGCTGGAGGCCCCGTTGCCGATCTGGTTGAATTTTCCGTTGGTGATGGAGATGCCGCTGCCGTTGGGCAGCTTGTTCAGGCCGTTCTTGTCCAGGCCAACGGTGTTCCCCTCTATTTCGTTGCTGTCCGAACTGCCGACCAGCCATATTCCCTGCGAGGTGCTTCCGCAGATGACATTGCCTTCCCCGGTGGTGCTTCCTCCAATATAGTTGTTGCCGGCGCCGTTAAGGTAAATGCCGTGGTAGTTGCCGATGGCGGCCTCTCCGCTGACGGTGGTGCCGATGTAGTTGCCAAGGATAAAATTATTGGTCGCGCCCGCTATGCGGATCCCGGCATATGATATCGAAGTGCTGTTGCCGGAAATGATGTTCCTGCCCGCGGCGGCGCCGTTCCCGATCCGGTTAAAGGCAGCGCTGCTTTCTATGAGGATGCCGTCTTCTGTATTCCCCCGGTCAATGGTGCCGGTGCTGTCTGTGCCAATGAAGTTGCCATAGACCTCATTGCTGTTGGTGTTGCTGCCCGTAATGTAAATGCCGTGTTGAGAATGTCCTGAGATCACGTTCTTTTCGTCCGTGCCGGTGCCGCCGACATAATTGGTATTTGCGCTGCCGCCGATCTGGATGCCGTACCGGCCGGGGCTGGAGGGAACGCTCTCTGAGCTGGTCAAGCCGATTATATTGTTATAGATATAATTATTGGCCGTATTAGCGGTGGTAAAAAAGATCCCGATAGTGGAACCCTCGCTGCTGGCAACGATCAGGTTGCCGCCGCCGCTTTCCGAAGTGCCGATGATATTGTTCTGGGCAGCCGAGGTGCCTCCCCTCAGGTAGATCCCGTAGCGCCGGTTCGCAAGGGGCGTCTCTCCATCAAAGCCAAAGCCGATATAGTTGCCGTAGATCTGGTTGTCTTCGGCGTCTGACATATAGACCCCGTCATAGACGTTGCCGCCAATATAGTTCTTTTCTGAAAAGGACGTTCCCCCAATAAAATTTTGATCTGCATAGCTTATGGACACACCGTAATTATTGCCGATCGACCCGCTCCCGTTCTTGTCCAGCCCGATCACGTTGCCTTTAATGTAATTGTTCTGGGCGACGGATATATAGATCCCTGAACCGCTGTTGCCGGAGATCACGTTGCGGCCGCTGATGGTCCCGTTGCCGATCCGGTTATATTGCGCGTTGCTGGAGATATTGATCCCGTCCGCCTCGTTGCTGATCTCTGCGGTACCGGCGGGGTCCACCCCGATATAATTGGCATAGACCTCGTTGCTGTTGGTGCCCGCACCACTGATGTAAATGCCGTGGTTTGAATTGCCGGAGACCACGTTGGAGTTGACGTGGTTGGAATAGCTGGCGCCGGCGATCTCGATGCCGTTGTTATTGCCCTGGCGGCTTTCGTCCGTGGCCAGACCGATCCAGTTGCCTTCGATGTAGTTATCGTAGTTTGAGGAATTCAGCTGGATCCCGTAGTTGGTGTTCGCGGCAATAATATTCTTCTTTGCCGCTTCGGTGGAGCCGATGTAGTTATCATTGCAGCTGACCAGCTGGATCCCTTTGTTGTTTGGCAGGGCGGTGGTGCCGTCCGCCTGCAGCCCAACGTAATTTCCGTAGATCTGGTTGTAGCTAGCTCCCCGGGCGTAGATCGCGGTCGAGTTGCCGGAAATTATGTTCCTTCCGGTGTCGGTCCCATCGCCGATGATGTTGTAGCGGGAACCCTCGATGCTGATGCCGTAGGTGTTCGCCTTGACCACGCTTCCGGTCGAGTCCGTGCCGATGTAATTGCCCAGCACCTCGTTGCTGGTGACATTGGGGCCCCACATGAGAATGCCGTACTGGGAGTTGCCGGAGATCACGTTCGATATGATCCGGTTGTTGCTGGAGGTCGCTCGCATGTCTATGCCGCGGTAATTACTCCCGATCACCGTTTCATTCGTCCCCAGCCCGATAAAGTTGCCTTCAATGATGTTTTGGAGGGAGGATTCAATGAGGATTGCGCACCGATCGATCTGATCCGATCCCGCAATAATGTTTCTTCTGGAGGATTCGCTTGATCCGATCTGGTTGTACGAAGAGTTTAAAATATATATGCTGCGGTTATTATTTAACGGCGAGAAGCCGTCTATTTCGGTGCCGATGAAATTCCCGTGGACTTCATTGGAGTTAGAGGTGTTCAGAAAATATATCCCATATTGGTTGCTGCCGGAGATCAGGTTCCGTTCTGCCGCAGTGTCCCCTCCGATAACATTATAAGAGGCGCCGTTTAACCTGAACCCCTGCATGTTCCTGTAGTTGAGATTGGCGTCCCCAGTTGCATTCATGCCGGTATAGCAGCCATAAATATGGCAGTTGGTCGCGCCGTTCAGGTAAATGCCGGCGCTGCTGTTTACAGGGCCGGCTCGGTTCAGGACCAACCCCTCGATGGTCGCGTAATTCCCGGTGACCTCAATATTGTCTTCTGATCCACGAGCACGCACCTCGACCGAAGGGCCGCTGGCATTAGCGGCCTCGTGTGTCTGGGTCGATCCCAGGACTGCGACATTATCCGCTTCAACGGTCAACTTGCTGTAGATAATGATCCTGAACCAGGCGTTGCTGCCGGATTCGTTGGTGACCAGGCCGGAGTAGGCTTCTCCAGTGGAGTAGGCGGGGTCACATTCCAGGGTGGCGATGTTGAAAACGATGTCGCCGCTGCCCGCGGCGTTGGCGTCAATGATCGCCTGGCGCAGAGAACCGGTCCCTGAATCAGCGCAGTTGGTGACGGTGTAGGTCGCTGCCAGGAGCGGCGCGGCAAAAAGCAGCAGAAATGCGGCTATGAATAATGGGCTTGCTCTCTTCATTTATCCTTTGGAAAGGACTATTATTTGGCCCGGCACTCGTAGACCACGGTCAGGCTTCCATGGACCTCGACATCGCCGGGCGATACCGGCGTTGTCGGCGCGGCGGCTTCGGCCGCCATGGCCCGCATAGAACTGACCGGCGGGATGACCCGCGCGCCCGCTTCCTGGACCCTCAATATCCGCTTAATGGACAATCCGGCCGCGGCCGCGATGCTTTCCGCCTTGCCTTTGGCCTCCTCGAACGCCTTCTTGAGCGCCGCGTTCCGGAAAGATGACTCATCCTTGAGCGAGAACGCGATGCTCTGGATATTGGTCGCCCCGGCGGAAACAGCTGTGTCGATCACCTTGCCCGTGTCAGCCAGCTTGTCGACCGTTACCCTGATCTGGTTGCGCGCGGTGTAGCCGATGAGCGTGCGCTTGCCCTTGTCATATTGATAAGCGGGATAGAGGCTGACCTGGGTGGTCTCGATCTTGTTCTCCTTGATGCCCAATTTCTTGAGGCTGGCCTGGATAGCCGTCATCTTGCGCGCCACGATCCCCTGGGCCTCGGCCGCGGTCTTTTCCGTTCTCTCCACCCCGATGGTTACATAGGCCACGTCCGGCCGGGCCTTTACCTCGCCTCTGCCGGAGACCGTGATCTGGGTCCCGTCACCCTTGAGCAGGGCGGCCGGGCAGGGGAGCGCCAGGGCCAGGACCGCGGCCAGGATAACGAGATTTCTCAGCATTTTGACCAGCTCCTTTTGACGGGTAATTTTAACACAGCCCCTTATTGAATCCAAGCCCGAAATGGGGTAGAATAGTCAGACCATGCCTGAAGAACGTATCCCCCCCCAAGACCTGGTCGCCGAGCAGTCCGTCATCGGCTCCATGCTGCTGGACAAGAACGCCACCGTGCGCGCCCTGGAGATCCTGCGTTCCGACAGCTTCTACCGCGATGCCCACCGTTATATCTATGAAACCATCCTTGACCTCTTTGACAAAGGCGAGCCGGTCGACCTGGTCACGGTCACCGATTCCCTGCGCAAGGCCGGTAAGCTGGACGCGGTCGGCGGCTCGGTCTATGTCGCCGATCTTTTGAATTCCGTCCCCACCGCGGCCAATGTGGAATATTACGCCAAGATCGTGGAGGAAAAGGCGACCCTGCGCCGCCTGATCGAGGCCGGCACCACCATCGTTTCGAGCGCCTTCGATGCTGGAGACGATGTTGACGCGATCCTGGACCGCTCCGAGAAAATAGTCTTTGACATCGCCCTCAGAAGGGTGAGGGAAGGGTTCCACCGTATTGACGGCGTGATCAAGAGGGTCCTGGACAAGATCGACGCCCTTTATGACAAGAAGGAAGCGATCACCGGCACGCCCACCGGCTTCCCGGACCTGGACAAGCTCACCGCCGGGTTCCAGAGCGCGGACCTGATCATCATCGCGGCGCGGCCTGCGGTGGGCAAGACCGCTTTTGCGCTCAACATCGCCCAGAACGTGGCCATCAGGCACAAGATCCCGGTCGCCATCTTTTCCCTGGAGATGAGCAAGGACCAGCTGGCGCAGAGGATGCTCTGCTCGGAGGCGGAGGTCGACGCCCAGCGCCTGAAGACCGCCAGCCTCTCGGACACCGGCTGGAAAAAGCTGACCCGCGCCCTGGGCCGGCTCTCCGAAGCGCCCATCTTCATCGATGATTCCGCTTCCCTCACCTCTACCGAGATCCGCGCCAAGGCCCGGAGGCTCAAGATCGAGCGGGGGCTGGGCCTGGTGATCGTGGATTATATGCAGCTCATGCGGGGCCGCCTGCGGGTGGAGAACCGCGTGCAGGAGATATCCGAGATCGCCCGCTCGCTCAAGACCCTGGCGCGCGAGCTGGAAGTGCCGGTGGTGGCGCTTTCCCAGCTTTCCCGGGCGGTGGAGCAGCGCACCGACCGCATCCCCCGGCTTTCTGACCTGCGCGAGTCCGGCGAGATCGAGCAGACCGCGGACGTGGTCATGTTCATCCACCGCGAGGATTATTATAATCCCCAGTCCGAGCGCGGCAACGTGGCGGAGATCATCATCGCCAAGCAGAGGAACGGCCCGGTGGGCACTATCGAGCTTGTCTTCCGCAAGGAGATCGCCAAGTTCAGCAGCAAGGAAAGCAGGTACGAAGAAGTTGCTTAAGCGGGCCTTTTTTCTTTTCTTTGTTTTTTCTCTTTTGCTTTCAGCACAGGCAGCGGCCCAGGATAAGGACCTGGTCATCAATGCCGAGAACCTCGCCTTTGACCGCGAGAACAATGTGGTGGAGGCGGCGGGATCGGTGGAGGTCATCTACCGCGATGTCACCATCCGCGGCGATTACATCGTATATAACACCAGGCAGGACAAGGCCTGGGCGGACAACGGCTTTATCCTCGCCTACGGCGATATCAGCATCGAGGGCGAAACACTGGAGTACGAGATCAAGGAAAAGCAGGGCAAGGCCACGGATGTCAGGTTCGCCTATAAGGGTATCGAGCTTTCCGGCCAGCGCATAAGCCTGAGCGAGGATAAATTTGTCCTGAACAACGCTTCCTTCACCACCTGCGACCTCAAGGGATCGCATTACCGGGTCACCGCTGCGGAGATCACGTTCTATCCCACCTACGGCTGGCTGGTGGCCTACTGGGGTTATTTCTGGTTGGGGCCGCTGCCGGTCGTGCCCATGCCCACCTACATCTATGACATGCTGGCGGCGGAAAAGGACCGCAAGAACATTCCCCCCTTTCCCGAGATCGGGAGCAACGACGAGGACGGATTTTATGTCAACGAGAGGCTGGCCTGGCATGTGCGGCGCGAGCTTTCCGGTTCCTACAGCCTGACCTACGCGGATAAAAAAGGGTTGGGCGGGGGAATTGACGCGGATTATATCGTCAACGACGCCAGCCGGGGCAACGCGCGCGTCCACGGCAACGGCAAGGATGGGATGTGGGGAGGGATCACCCACCACCTTTTCTTCGGCCGCGAGATCTCCGGTGAAGATGACCGGGTGTTTGCCTTTTTCGCCCTCCCCAGGTTCCGGCAGTACGAGCTGCAGACCGACCTCAGCTACCGCGAAAGGATCAACTACCAGCGGGTCAGCTATTATCCGAACCTGACCCTGCGCAGCCGGAAGGTGCGGGTCCTGCGCCCGGAATTGAAATATGAGGCCGAAGCGGCGGCGGGCATGGTGAGGGAGGAGGGCAATGTCGAGTTGGGGAGGGGGTCGGGCAGGCTTGCCCTGTACTGGGAATTCCCGGAGATCGCCATTGGCCGGGCCATCCCCTCGCTGACGTCGGACGGCCGGTTCTATTCCAATGGCCGGCGCTGGGGGACGGTGACCGGCGGGATCGACCTGCGCAAGGCCTTTGCCGAGAACCTTACTTTCGGTGTGGGGTACCTTCATTATTTCATGAACCGGGGTTCCAGCCCTTTTAATTACGAGATGTACCGCTTCAGCGCCGCTGACCGGGTGACCTCGGACCTGTTCTTTATCCACGGAGAGACGGGGATCGGCCTCCACACCTCTCACTTTGTCGACAGCGGGCTGGCGGAGGACATGGATTACACTTTATTTTTCAGGATGCACTGTTATAATTTACAGGTCACCTACCGATCCCTGCGCCATGAGTTCGCGCTGGGGTTCAGCCTGCAGGAGGTCGAATGATGTTCATCACCTTTGAGGGGCCGGAAGGGTGCGGCAAGTCCACCCATTCCCAGCGGCTCCGCAACTATCTGGAGGGCAAGGGGCACAAGGTCGTCCTGACCCATGAGCCGGGCGGGACCCAGATCGGCAAGCATATCCGCGAGCTGCTGCTTGACCCGGAGAGCGTGCTGGACCTCAAGACCGAGGTCTACCTCTTTGCGGCGGACCGCAGCGAGCACGTGGGCAAGCTCATCTCTCCCGCGCTCTGCGCGGACAAGATCGTGATCTCCGACCGCTTCACGGACTCCACCCTGGCGTACCAGATAGGGGGGCGCGGGCTTCCCGAGGACCTGGTGCGCTACATCTGCATGGTCTCCTCGGGGGGATTGATGCCGGACCTGACCTTGCTGCTGGACGTTTCCCCGGAGGTCGGCATCAAGCGCGCCGCCATCAAGGGGCCGGAAGACCGCTTTGAAAAGGAAAAGATCGAGTTCCACCGGAGGGTGCGCGCCAAATACCAGGAGATCGCCAAAGGCGATCCCGGCCGCGTCAAGGTCATCAATACGGACGATCGCGGCATTGACGACATCCAGAACGAGATCCGCGAGATAACGGAGAAGGCATTGAATGAAAAGCGCTGAGATCAGGCAGAAGTTCCTGGAATATTTTGAGAAGAACGGGCATAAGGTCCTGCCGGGGTCCTCTCTGGTGCCTTCTGACCCGACCGTTCTGCTGACCCTGGCGGGCATGCTCCAGTTCAAGCCCATCTTCCTGGGCCAGGAAAAGCCCGCGCACAAGCGCGCGGCCACGGTGCAGAAATGCGTGCGCATGGTGGACATTGAGAACGTGGGCCGCACCGCGCGCCACCACACCTTCTTCGAGATGCTCGGGAACTTCTCCTTTGGCGATTATTTCAAGCGGGAGGCGGTCCGTTTTGCCTGGGAGCTGTTGACGGGCGAGTTCAAACTCCCGGTCGAAAAACTGCTGATCGCGGTCTATGAAAAGGATGATGAGGCCTTTGCTATCTGGAACCAGGAGATGGGCGTCCCGGAAGAAAGGATCTTTCGCCTGGGCGAGGACAATAATTTCTGGGCAGTGGGGCCCACCGGCCCCTGCGGACCCTGCTCGGAGATCTATTACGATCTGGGGCCGGCAAAAGGCTGTGCTAAGCCCGACTGTGCCCCGGGCTGCGACTGCGATCGCTTTCTGGAGGTCTGGAACCTGGTCTTCATCCAGTTCAACCGCAATGAGAAGGGAGAACTGGTCCCTCTCAAGAAAAAGGGCATTGATACGGGAATGGGGCTGGAGAGGATCGCCTCCATCCTGCAGGGAGTGGATTCCAACTTTGAAACGGACCTTTTCGTTCCCCTGATCAAGAAGATCAAAGGTTATTCTGGGCAGCCGTCGCCTTCGCAGCTTTCCCTGCGTATCATTGCGGACCATCTGCGGGCCATGACCCATCTTATCAGCGATGGGGTCTTTCCTGACAATACCGGCCGCGGCTATGTCCTGCGCCGCCTGGTCCGCCGCGCGGTAAGGCACGCAAAGCTTATGGGTATTGGCAGGCCTTTCCTGAACGAGCTTTCCCGGGATGTGGTCGCCATGATGAAGGACGCTTATCCCGTCCTTTGCCAGAAGGAAGCGATCATCCGCCGTGTGATCCTGGCTGAGGAGGAGAATTTCCTCTCGACCCTGGAGCAGGGTATGGGGTTGTTCAAAGAGGTCATGGAGATGCACAAAGCGGACAAGACCATTCCCGGCGAAGTGGTTTTCAAGCTGCACGATACCTACGGTTTTCCGATGGAGCTTTCCCGGGAGATCGCGGCCGAAGAGGGTTTTAAACTGGATGAAGAAGGTTTTGAGGCAGAGATGGAAAAACAGCGCGCGCGCGCGCGGGAAGCCGGCATTCCTGAGGACAGGAAGAAGCTGGCGGCGCTTGACCTGCATAAGTTCAAAGCGACCAAGTTCGTCGGTTATGAAAAGTCTTCTGAAGAGGCAAAAGTGCTGGCGGTCTTTCCCGAGCAGAAGTTCGTCATTCTTGAAAAGACCCCTTTCTATGGCGAAAGCGGCGGCCAGGTCGGCGATACCGGCATCCTCAGCGGCGGGCCCAACGAGGTGCGGGTGCTGGACACCCTCATCACGCCCACCGGGGTCATTGCGCACGAGGTTGATGATGTCGACGGCTTAGGAGAGAAGATGAGGGTGAAGGCCGTGATCGATGCCTCTCGACGAAAATCCACCGAGGCTCATCACACCGCCACCCACCTCCTGCACAAGGCCTTAAAAGAGGTGCTGGGCGACCACGTGCGGCAGTCCGGTTCGTATGTGGGGCCGGAAAAACTGCGCTTTGATTTCAGCCACTTCTCTTCCATGAGCCATGAGGAGCAGGTTAAGGTGGAGGCGGTTGTGAACCAGAAGATCAAGGAAAAGATCAGGGCCGAGGTCCTGGAGAAGCCGTACAAGGACGCCGTCAAGATGGGGGCGGTCGCGCTCTTCGGCGAGAAATACGGCGAAAAGGTGAGGGTGCTTAAATTAGGCGATTACAGCCTGGAGCTTTGCGGCGGCACCCATGTCAGTAACACGGCCGATATCCAGTTCTTCAAGATCGTTTCCGAGAGCGCGCTGGGCGCCGGGATCCGCCGCATCGAGGCGGTGGCCGGCCAGCCGGCGCGCATCCATGTCAGCTACCGCGCCAAGTCCCTGCTGGACGGGATCCAGGAACAACTGCGCAAATACCGCCTGCTCGAGATCGAGAAGGAAAGGCTGGGCGGCAAGAAGTTCACGGAGACCCGCATCTTTGAGGTGGAGGCCACTGAATTCATGAGCATTGAGGCGTCGGTGGAGAACCAGGACTCCGCCAATGTGAACAAGCTCTTGGACCATCTCGCGGGCCGGGCGCAGTGGTTGCGTGAGCGCATTGCCCGTGTTGAAAAAGAGATCAAGGCCCTAAAGATCAAGAGCGCGAGCGCCCAGGCCTCTGATCTTGCCTCCGAGGTCCGGCAGGTCAACGGCGTCAATGTGCTGGCGCGCGAGTTCAAGGAGCACAGCATGGACATGCTGCGGGCGGCCTCGGATGCGGTCCAGAACAAGCTCAAGTCCTGTATCGTAGTGCTGGCTTCCGCTTTTCCAGGCAGGCTGATGTTCCTGATCACGGTCACACCGGACCTGGTGCAGAAGGGGCATTCCGCAAGGAAGATAGCGGCGGCATTCACGCAGGTTGTGGGGGGGAAAGGCGGAGGAAAAGAGGCAAAGGTGGAGGGAGGGGGCAAAGACCCCACCCTGATCAAGGAGGCCATCCAGAAAGCGCTGGAGGCCATAGGCAAGTAGCATGCGTATCCTGGGGATTGATTTTGGTGATAAGAGGATAGGGGTGGCGATCTCTGACCCGCTGGGGCTGACCGCCCAGGCGGTGGCGGTCATCGGCAAGGGTGATGATTATGACCACGACATCCGGGAGCTCAAAAAGATCATCCACAAGTATGAAGGGGTGGACGAGATCATTGTGGGGCTGCCCAAGACCATGGCCGGAGATATCGGCAGGCAGGCGCAGAAGGTGCTGGAATTCGTTGGGGCCTTGAAAAAGAGCTTTAATCTGAAAGTGGATACCTGGGACGAGCGGCTCACCACGGTGGAAGCAGAAAGGACGCTGATCAGCGCCGGCCTTTCGCGCCAGAAGCGCAAGCAGGTCATTGACCGGTCCGCGGCCGCTTATATCCTCCAGGGCTATCTGGACAGCAGGCGCAAATGATGATGGAAAGAACATCTCGGATCTTAATATTGGGGATCGGCGTTCTAGTGCTTATCGGTGTTGGTATCCTGCTCCAGCCCGGCAATCCCTTTGACCGGCAGGGCCGCCTGGTGGTGGTGGACAACGGGCTTTCCACCCAGGCTGTACAGGCCACGCTGGAGGCCAGCGGCGTGATCCGGCCCCGCAGCGGCTTTGTGATCATCGCCCGCGTGCTCGGGTTTTCAAAGCATATCCAGGCGGGCAAGTACATGTTCGCGCCTTCGGACCCTCTCCTCGGCATCCTGCTCAAGTTGAAGAACGGGGATGTCTTTGTGCCGCTCCCCAAGCGGGTGTGGGTGACCTTTCCGGAAGGCACCTCCATTTACAAGATGGGGGAGCTTCTGAAAAAGGCCGGGGTCAAGGACTACAAAAAGTTCCAGGACCTGACCAAGGAGGGCATTACCGCGGACCTGCGGCGGCGCCACTGGAAGCTTTTCAAGTACATACCCACCGAGTCGCTGGAAGGTTATTTATATCCCGACACCTACTGGTTCTTTGAGAAGGCTCCGATCGAAGATCTGGTGGAGGTGATGATTAACCGGTTCGAACATAAGGTCATGCCTTTTTGGGAAAAGGCGCAAAAGGACACCAAGTACAGCCTGTACGAAATCATCACCCTGGCATCTATCATCGAGAAGGAGGCCCAAAAGCCGGAAGAGAGGGAGATCATCTCTTCGGTCTTCCACAACCGGCTGGACCTCAACATGTACCTGGCTGCCTGTCCCACCATCAAGTACGCCCTGGAGCGGCCCACCAAGATCGTTTACCTGGACCAGCTTGAGGTCGATTCCCCCTACAATACTTACAAGAACCGGGGCCTTCCGCCCGGACCCATTTGCAATCCGGGGATCGAAGCCATCCGGGCCGCGGTCTATCCCGCGGATACCGATTACTGCTACTTTGTGGCCAAAAAGGACGGTTCCCATATCTTCTCCAAGACCGGGGCGGAGCACAACCGGGCGCGGCAGAAGGTGGGGATCAAGGGAATCTATCCCTAAAGCTGAAATTTTCCTCCATTTTTAACGATATATATCTGGAGGGAAAAGAATGCCAATTGGAGCATCAGC
>Ga0209536_100001127_pt1 | contig 44189 bp, 32 predicted proteins | sample DeeMarSeWOR28_12_FD_187461 | JGI IMG/M metagenome (GOLD analysis project Ga0209536, IMG submission 187461) | Marine sediment microbial communities from White Oak River estuary, North Carolina - WOR-2-8_12 (SPAdes) (version 2) | ecosystem: Environmental > Aquatic > Marine > Intertidal zone >...
AAGAGCAGGATCCTGGCGGATCGTTTTCCCAAGGGAGAGTCCATCTCCTTGGATCGCCTCTGAGATGGTCTGGTCTAAAATGGCGACATCGAATGGCCGCCCCTGTCTCGCTCGTTCTTGGAGTAATGCAAGTCCTTCGCTCCCGTTTCGTGCAATGTCACAGACCATGCCCCATGATTCGGCATAATGTTGCAGGAGGAATCGAATCGTATCATGCGTTTCGACAATACAAAGATGACGGCCTTGTAGCGAGGGACATGCCATCCTGGAAAGCATGGACGGGGAATGATGGCGAAAAGGGATGGTGACCCAAAATGTACTTCCATGTCCGGCCTCGCTTGTCACGCCAATTTCACCATTCATTAAGGTCACTAATCGTTTGCAGATAGCTAAACCTAATCCGGTCCCGCCGAACTTTCGCGTGGTTGAGCTGTCGGCTTGGGTGAATGACTCGAAAAGCCGGCGTTGGACTTCTGGGAGCATGCCGATTCCCGTATCCGTCACGGAAAATTTCACCATCGCGGCTTCAGATTGTTCTCTCACCAGGGAGACGGTAATCACCACTTCTCCCCGTTCGGTGAATTTGATGGCGTTCCCGATGAGATTAAAGAGAATCTGCTGAATACGGCCTGGGTCGCCTCGTAATTCTTGGGGCGTGGCGGCGTCGATAAGTGAGATGAGCTGCAAATCTTTGCTGTTAGCTCGTTCGGCTAGGATCTCCAACACTTCATCGATAGTCGTCCGTACATCAAAGGCAATCTCTTCCAAATTCAATTTTCCCGCGTCGATTTTTGAGAAATCCAAAATATCGTTAATGATGGTCAGGAGAAATTCTCCGGAGTTTTTCACGATTTTGACCATCTCATGTTGGTCCCTATCTAAATCCGTGTCTAAGAGCAAGTCGGTCATGCCGATGACTCCATTGAGGGGAGTGCGGATTTCATGGCTCATCGTGGCGAGGAATTCTGATTTGGATTTGGCTGCGGCGAGTGCTTGATCACGGGTGAGGACGAGTTCCTTGTTTGTGTCCTCAAGATCCTTGGCGTCCTTCTGCATTTGTTTCTCCGCCGCTTTTCGTTCAGTAATGTCGACAATCGAAGCTAAAATAAACCTTCCTTCCTGAGTGTTAATGGGGTTCAGCCCAATCTCAATGGGAATTTCACTGCCATTTTTATGCAGCCCACATAATTCGCGATTCTTTCCTATAATGGGCTGGGGATTAACGGCTTTTGTATAGGTTGATTGATGATAAGAATGATCTTTTCTGAATCGGTGAGGGATGAGGAATTCAATGGGTTGGCCAATCAATTCGGTCCGGGAAAAGCCGAATAGCAATTCGGTGAGCCGGTTGACCAACACGATAGTGCCGGACTCGTCGATCATGATCATGCCATTGGGTGTTGTTTCCACCACCAGGCGGAATCGTTCCTCTGCCCGTTTTCGTTCGGTGATATTAGTGAAAATCACCACTGCACCACAGAGTTGATTTCTTTCATCACGAATGGGAGAGATCGTGTACTCCACGGGAATTGGCGTACCGTCTTTGTGCCACAGGACTTCGTTGGCAACTTGATGGATACCGCCATCGGTCAAGGCAGCATTCATGGGGCATGCTTCTCGGGGACATGGCGAACCATCAGTTTTGGTGTGATGTACGGTGGTATGTATGGGAAGGCCAATGAGTTCTTGGGGTTCATACCCCAGCATTCTGGCGCCAGCAGGATTCACAAAGGTGGTTCGACCCTTCATGTCTACACCGTAGATACCTTCTCCCGCTGAAGCCAGAATGCGTTCGTTGCGTTGCGAGAGTTGTTGATGAGCTTGGAGAGCATTCTGGCGCTCAATGGCTGTTGTGATTCGGTCGCCTACCATTTTCAGGGTGTCCACGGTTAAGTCTGTCAAAGGGTGTTTGGCAAATAAGGCCAGGACTCCAAGCACTTCTTGGTTATTGAGTAAGGGATACCCAGCAAAGGCCACCAGTCCCTCTTGTTTGGCCCACTCCTGGGCTGGGATACGAGGATCTCCGATCACGGTATTGGTCAAATGGGGTTTCCTCTCTGCAGCAATCTGACCAATTTTAAATTGTCCGACCGGTATACGACCATGGGGACCATCCAAATGGGTATAGAGCCCGGCGCTGGCTTGTAGTTCGAGGACTTGCTGTTCAGAATTGAGGGTCCAAATTCTGGCAAAAGCGACGTTGAGATGGTCTACGATCGCTTGCGCGCATTGCTGAAGAAGGGGTTGGAGTCCCTGAGTCTGGCTAATAATTCTTCCCACTTCCGCATCTAACGCCAACAAGCGGTTCTGATCGGCCAAGGTGGACTCGGCCTTTTTCCGCTTTGTGATATCGTGTGTGATCGCCAAATGTTCCATTTGATTGGTGATGGGATTCATAAACGGCACCGCATATGTTTCCATCCACCGCTGAGATCCTTTGAATCCCCGAATCTCAAATTGAAGGGTCCGGTTTTTTCCGTTAATTACTTCGTGATGCATTTGCTCAAACGCGCTTCGATGCTCCGGCGTCACCAGATCGAATACCGATAGCCCAATCGCCTCTTTTTCATTTTCCGCTTCAATGAATTTCAAACCGGTAGGATTCATATGTAACAGCGTTCCATCGGAAGCGACGCGTTTTACGCAACTTGGCCCTGTCTCAAACATCAGCCTCAAGAGTAATTCTCGTTCGTCCCGTTCCAATTCTGTTTGCTTCCGTTCGGTAATGTCCTCTGAGATTCCCAAGAGGTATTCAGGATTGCCGTGTACATCTAAGAGAGGGATTTTTTTAGTATGGAGGTATCTTGTCCCTCGAGTGTGGGTTTGAATAGTTTCCTGGGGGATATCTAGAAGGATTTTACCTGATAAGACTTCTCGATCCTTCGTGGTATAGAAGTCCGCTTCCGATTTAGGAAAAAAATCGTAATCCGTTTTCCCGATTAAAGCATTTCGTGGGTAGCCAAGGAGCTCCTCGCCAGCTTTATTAAAGCGGATAAAGCGTAGATCTTTAGCGTCTTTGACGAAAATCATATATGGAAGGTTTTCCACAATGGAGGTCAAAAACATTTGACTATCCCTCAAGGCGACCTCTACTTGTTTTGGTGCGGTGATATCCCAATTGACCCCGATCATACGGATCGGCTTTCCTGTGTTATCCCGTTCCACAATCCCCTGGGCGGCGATAGTATGAATTGACTGATCCGGCCAGACAACTCGAAATTCTGTACGAAAGGTTTGTTTTCCCTGGAGAGCCATTTGAAGTGCATTGTTTACATGCGCTCGGTCATGAGGATGTACTCCATTGGTCCATAGGTCATAGGCGCTAAGGCATTTGTTGGGGAGAACCCCGTATAATTCCAGCAATTTCTGATCTAAGGTGATGATATTAGTGGTCACATCCCAATCCCAGATGCCCATCTGGGCGGCTGCGGTGGCGAGAAGCAGGCGTTCCGAAAGCGTTCGAAGTTCTTTTGCCTGTTCTCGGGATTCGGTAATGTCTTGAATGGAGCCTGCCATGCGTGTGGGTTGGCCCGCAGCGTCTCTTAAGACGTTGCCTCGAGCGCGAAATAATCGGTAGCTTCCAGATTTGGTGCGCAAACGGTATTCCACATCAAAGGGAAGATGGCGTTGAAAGTGTTCTTGAAAGGCAACATAGGTATGATTGAGGTCTTCTGGATGGAGAAGGGTTTTAAAGGTAGACAAATTGGATGGTATCTCACCTGGGGTATAACCTAATAACTCATAGAAACGGGGAGACCACCATTCTTCATCTTTGGTGACATCCTTCCAGTCCCAAATGCCATCATTGATTCCACTGATGGCCAATTGCAGCCTGATTTCACTTTCTTTGAGTGCATCTTGAGCGTCTTGGCGTGCAGCCATTTCAGCCAGGGTTTGTTGTCGCAACTGCCGGGATTCACATATCTGGCGATGAAGATCCGAGATATCTTGGATGATGATCAGTGCGTGCCATTGTTGATCGGGGTTATGCCGGAACGCCTTGGCAATGGTGTGTTGCACGCGTGGCTGTCCTTTCGGGAGAGTACACGGCAGAAATTGCGGATGAAATTGTGAGGAGAATACGGCGGGGGGACCGCCTTGAAATAATGGGTCAAGTCGAGACGTATATTTTGGCGTCGCTAGATGAGGGAAATGTGTTCCAATGGCATTCCCCAGAATGGTTTGGCGGGAAATACCGGTCCATTCTTCCAGGCATTGGTTCCAAAAACATACGGTCCAATCCCTTTGGAGAACGAAAATCCCCTGGGGAAAGTGGTCGAAGACCCCTAAGAGTTCATGCGGAGTGTTCGGTTGGTTCATGGTGATGAATGACGGGATGAGTGAGGGTTTCAATGGCGTTGAGCAGGAGTCCCATGTCCGGCACCCCCAGCATGAGCATAATGTCCCCGGAGATATCGTACTTTTCAATGGTAAATCGGGTTTGCGCCCACAAGATTATTTCTGAGGAATCGGATGGTGTGGCCTGGATTAATCCCTTGAGTGAGGTTTCATGGTAAAAGGGGACTGAATAGGTGATGTGATGTTCCAGGATGTTGCTGAGTGATCCCATGACGCCATTTAAGACGATGTTGCCGATTTCGGTGAGTGTGGCTTCTTTGAGCGTATTCAACGTGCCCTGATCTTCAGGTTCTCCTGTTAAGGCTGTGACCAACGCTGCCGCACTGTCCGTTGGAAAGAGGAGACAGGCTGATCCGGCAAACGATCCTTGAAAGGGTAACTGGACTGCTGACAAGGCCGACTCATGCTGTAGCGGTAATTCCTCGATGAGTTCAGCCATGTTTCCAATCCGGATGGATGGAATGTACATCCGGATGGGTGTCTCGAGCATGTGATTCAACGAACCGGCCGAACGTCCTACCCCGATATTGAGCAGTTCCTGTAAAGCGTCAACATGTTCAGGACTTATGTCCATGTGGCCTCTAAGTGTTGAGGTGTGGAAAGAATCGCTTGTAATGCTATTCGCAACTGCTCCTGTTTGACGGGTTTGTTTAAGAAGGTCGTGGCTCCCAATTCGAGGCATCGGGCCTTTACCCATTCCTGGACGTCGGCGGTCAGGACAATGATCCGCAATCGAATCCCCTGAGATTGCAAGGTTTCGAGGACTTGGATTCCATCGACCACGGGCATCAATATGTCCAAGAGCAGACAATCGGGTGGGTTGGCTTGGATTTTTTCGAGGGCTTCATGGCCGTTGTTGGCGGTGTCGACTTCATGCCCCTCGTCCTGCACGATCGCAGAGAGGGTTTTTCGTTGCAATAAGGAATCATCGGTGATGAGTACTCGGCTCATGGAATGGGGTGTTCTCTTTTTTTTCTCAGTGGTAAGGTACAATCTGTTCACCTTCGGAAAGGCCAACCTCTCCTCTGAGAGTGAGAGAGTACATTCCTGACGAGTGTTTTCGGATTTTGAAGGAGAAATCTTTATGAAGTCCTCCTCAATTTTCAACTCAGGGAATTGGCTTGCAGGTACACCGTCTGCGGGAAAACTAGCCGAGAAGTGGGAGCCTGGGAACTGCGGATTTGGCCTGAATATGATCCAGAGAGCTGAATCGCAGGCCGAGCCCTCGGCAGATGAGGTATTGCCGGTCGAACCGGTTTGTGGTTTTCCTGGTTTGGCGATTGGTCTGAACATCCATGAATCCGCATAAAGGCCAGTGAAAGACGGAGAGGGGGTAATCGGTTCCAAAAATGAGGCGATCGAATACTTCAGGATGGTGCCGAAGTTTCAGCAGCATGTTGAGTCGATTGGGGAGAGTCAGTGCCGACACATCAGCGTAGAAATTCGGATAGTGCTTCACGAATTTCAGTAAGGTGGGGAAAAACTTTTCATAGACCATCAGGCCGTAGCTACAGGCATGGGCGGCAATGACCGTGGTCCCCTCTTCCAACGCAGTGCGCAGACGATTCGGGTCTCCCAGGGATTGGTCTTTCCCGATGAGGCTGAATTCATACCCTACGTGACTGAGCAACGGAATGCCCAGTGCCGCCAGAGCGCGGTAAAATTTTTGATACCGACTCTGGCTAGGATCGAACTGCTGGGCGTTCGGCAGCACTTTCACTAATACCGCTCCGGCTTCGGCGCAGCGGTGAAGCTCTTCAATGGCATCAATGCGTTGCGGGTTAATGGAGACGCCGGCCAAAAAGTCATTAGGAAATTCCCTGGCCTGTTTGAGGACATAATCATTGCTAATGAGAAATTCGGTGACGTGGGGGTTGAGTCGGCCGTCCTGGGTGTACACACCATCCATGCCCAGGAGAACGGCTTTGCCGACATGCCGGGAGGCCCGCAATTCCTGTAAGAGGTCTTGAAGATATTGATGATTGGCTGCGGCCGGGTTGGTTGGAGATAACTGGTGTTTCCAGAGCAGAAACCGGAATAACGGACTCTTCAACATGTGTGAGGAAATTATGCAGCCATTGTTTTCATCCGGCAAAGCGGCCAAATGAACATGGCAATCAATCAGGGATTTTGGTGGGGATTCGGAAGAGGAGCCAGTCATCGCATGTTAGCAAGTTGTTGGTTGTGAATGGATTGAAATGTGATTTGGCTGGTTACGGCCCTGATGGAGGCTAAGAGCCTATCCCCTCCATCGTCTTGTGTCTCCATGAAGGCCGCCGATGGGACGACCAGTGACTCAATTGAACATTTCATACGATGTGCTGGAGGCCAGACTCATTGACGTTAACAGGAAACATGTTCGTTGCCCTGGGTGGAAAGGCAATTGCCTAAGTAAAATTTCTTTCCTAAATATGGTCTGAACACATTCTTGAGCAAAGTGGCCGAGACGGTCATAGTGATTGCGATCTAAGTCAAAAAAGTCCTGCATCCAGGAACTCAATGGAAATTCGGCGTAAGGTATCATCTCCGCCTACCATCTTGGTTTACGCATGGCTCTATAGGATAGGCAAGCGGTCTTCCAGCGGCGAACCCAGTCTGCTGTGTGGAGAACGTGTTCCCAACTTGCTCCCCCCATTAGAGTTTAGCTGGACAGGGCATCTTGAATGATCCCATTTGGGCTTGTGTGGGTATGAGGAAGTTGTAGTGTAGGCAAATTGTGGGCATGCCGGTGGTTCTGTGTCCGTTATGGAGAGAGTTGTGGCTTTGACAGTTTTTCCAGAGCCAGTTGTTTTAAGGTGCGCAAGTCCAGTTTGCCTGTTCCCAATACCGGGAGTTGATCCACTTTGATAAAATTATCCCGTTTGGGAACGAAAAGATTGGGCAATCCACTAGCCGAGACCTTTTCCAAAATGTTCTGGATGGCCGATTCGTCGAGGGTGTGTAAGACCACCAATTGCTCCCCTTTCCGGTCATCCGGTATGGCGGTGACAGCCAGGACCATGGTTTCGGCGTTTGCTGCTTGCAGTAAGGCATTCTCAACACGTCCATGAGGAATCATCTCGCCGCCGATTTTGGAAAACCGAGTCAGGCGATCCGTAATCGTGAGAAACCCATCTTCATCGAGTGTGGCGATATCTCCGGTAATGTACCACCCCTGCCGCATCACTTTGGCGGTCAGATCTTCACGGCCCAAATAGCCATTCATCACGTTGGGACCTTTGACTAACAACATGCCTGGGGTTCCGACCGGCAACAGTTCATAGGTATCAGGATCCACGATTCTGACGCAGACGCCGGGAAGCGGTTGTCCGACTGTTCCCCGCCGGGAGGCGGGTTGGAAGAATCCTGCAGCACGAAAATCCGGGCAGTTGACGGCAATAACGGGGGCGCATTCCGTGACCCCGTATCCTTCTATAGGGCGAATGCCAAATCGTTCTTCGAATGCGACCAGAAGCCTGTCGGGTAATTTTTCCGCGCCAGTCAGCACGATCCTGAGGGAACCGAATTGTTCTGGAGTACAACGGCGGACGTACAATTGCAGGAAGGTCGGGGTTGTTAACAGGATGGTGACCTGATGTTGGTGGATCAGTTCTCCAATGGGTCCCGCATCCAACGGCGAGGGATGATAGATGACGCTCGCTCCGTGGATGAGAGGGAACCACAGTGTCGCCAGATATCCGAAAGAATGGAAAAACGGCAAAATACCTAAAAGCCGGTCGTGTTGATCCACATGCAGGATTTGTGCAATGCCTTCCACGTTTGAATCAAGACTGAAATGACTCAGCAGCACGCCTTTGGGTTCTCCGGTGCTCCCGCTGCTAAAAATTATTGTGGCGATATCTTCGATCGTGGAATGAATCATGGCGCCACAGCAACGTTCCAACATCCGGATCGGAGCGAAGAGCGCAAATAACGCCGCGGTGAGCTTGGCCTGGGAGCCAATCGTATCACGAATTTCCTCAATCCAGATGGGCGTCAGATTGGCCGGCAATTCGATTTTGGCCTTTTTCAAGAAGATGCGACTGGTGAGGACGGTCATCAGCCCTGCCTGTTTAGAGGCGGACTCCAACCCCTTGACGCCGACGGTGTAATTTAAATTGACCGTGGTTCGTCCGGAGAGGGTCGCGGCCAGATTTGCGAGCGCGCCACCTACACTCGGAGGCAGGAGGATCCCCACCGTATGCTGCCCTTCCCAATGGGGTCTGAGTGCTCTCCCCAGGGCGATAGTGCCGGTGAGCGCCTGAAGGCAGGACACACGAGGTCTGGTGACGTCTCCAAATGCCAGGCGCAATGGGTGTTTGCGCATCGACCCTACAAAGCTATGGTGGAGAGGCCGGCGACTGGATTTTCGGAGGCGCCACGCGGCCTCTCCTAATTCCTGAACCGCTTGCCGTAGCTCTTCGGCTGATGTGGTGGAGGGGAGTGGTTCGCCGATGGACAGCGTAATGGGATAGGGGATGCGAGCAGGCCACTTGGCCAAAAATCTTCCACCGATGAAACTGAAGACACTGCCCCAAACCCGGTCAAGATGGATGGGAATAATGGGGGTATTCCGGCCTTTGACGATACGGGTGAATCCTGAACGGAAGGGCAAGAGATTCCCTGTCCGGGTAATTTGGCCTTCCGGAAAAATGCAGACCAGTTCTCCCCGGTCAAGGCTTTGTCCCGCTTGACGCAGCGCATGTAATATTTCCCTGGGAGATCCGTCCGATGAGATCGGAATCGCTCCCATGATCTTGGCAAAGGGATTGAGAACGCGATGCTCATAATAATATTGATCGACAAGAAATCGAATGGGACGGTCGGTGGTGGCGAGCAGGAGCAGGCCGTCGATGAAGGAGACGTGATTGGGTACTAGGAGTGCCCCACCTTCTTGCGGAATACGATCTCGTCCGGTGATGGTGAGTCGATAGATGGTGAGGGTGAACACGACGAGCATTAACCGGATAAAGGTTTCGGGGAGGACCCGAAGTGCCCCAATGGTCAGAGCTGCGCTCCCAAGACCGGATACGATAAAAATGTTGCTGGCGCTGAGTCCGATCTTTGCGAGGAATCCTGATCCCAGAGATCCCACCAGGACTCCTCCAAAGACCAGGGTATTGGCAAAGGCGATCACGGCGCCTCGTCGGTCAGCCGGTGATCGCCATTGAATGAGGGCATTGAGCGGCACGACCACAAATCCGCTGGCGAGGCCGAGACACGCCATGGCCAGGAGGGTTCCACCTAATCGGGGCGTGAGCAACCCTAAGGTGAAGAGACTCGCGGTTATCCCGATGCCTCCCAAGGGCAGATAGCCCAATTCTACTTTCGCCGCTGAGAGCTTTCCGGCCAACAGGGCCCCGATGCCCACTCCGACTCCGAAGGCTGCCAGTGGGAGCCCTGAAAGGGAGTCAGACAATTGGAGGACGGCTTTGGCATAGATCAACACATCTTGGCCAACCAGGCTAGCCAACGTCCAAAACGCAATGGCCCCCAGGATGCCTAATTTCAAGACACGATCTGATTGAATGGCTTCAATTGCCTTATGCCAGGTTTCTCGTACCCCACCCTCATGCCGGGCTCGTGGGACGGAGGGAATAGACAATGAAGCCCATAATCCTACCCCTGAGCACATCATCAGCACTAAGCCTGTCAGCCATGGGGTATGGCCGGCAAGGTCCAGCAAGGGACCTGCCAATGCGGTCCCTGCGATGATAGCGATGAAGGTCCACATCTCCAGTTGACCGTTTCCCCATGACAAGCGTTGGTGAGGCAGTAGTTCAGGAAGAATCCCATATTTGGAAGGACTAAAGAGGGCACTTTGGGCACCCATTCCGGCGAGCACCAAGAGGGGCAGGACCCCTCCCAGCGGATTCAAAAAAAGGGCTATGGTGCCGGCTCCCATTAACAAAACTTCCACAGCCTTCATGACCACGATGACCGTTCGCTTACTGAACCGATCGGAGAACACCCCGGCGAAGGCGGAAATTATCATTAGGGGAAGGGTAAAGACGACGAAGGCTTGCGTGGTTTTGGCTTGGGAGGCGACTTCAAAGGCCGGCCCTGAGACGCCTGCGGAGGCGGCGACCTGCTTGATAGCCAGGAGGGCGACGATGAGTTTCCAGGCATTATCGTTAAAGGCTCCAAAAAATTGTGCTACCAGCAGTCCGTGGAGAGCTGAGGATTGCACGGGAAAGGGCGGAGAGGATGTTGAGGATAATTCAGTAATCTTGGTCACAAGATGTGGGTTTTTTCTCTTCCTAGGTTTGCATTAAGGTCAAGGAGGCTTGGAGAAAATCTCGTGAATAAGGAAAACAGAAAAGTATTGTGGCTGAAATTCTGGAAGTGTCCACCATCTGTCGGAGGCACGGGTGTTTGCCAGGATGCCAGATGGTTGAATGTTAACATGGGTTCTACAATTTTTCAGTGAAAACGGGTTGCGAAATCCTGCATGGCTCATCTGGGGGCATTACTTCCCACATAGCGGTAAAACTAAGTTGTGTAATATTGGATGAGCCATGCCTCCCCGTCAATCGTTTTGGCTCATGTTCTTGACCACATGGGGGCCTTTGCGGCATCAAGGTTCAAGCGATATTTGGGGGATATAGTCTGTATCATCAATAATATATTTTCCGCATTTTGCAGCGTGGGTAGGATATGAAAGCGGGGGATTTCACAAGACGGATCATTTTGTCGATGGGATGAACCCCTTCTGCTCAAAGATTCAACAGGCCTTGCGCTCTTATTTTTTTTTGGTTCTGCCGGATAGCTTTTAAGCATCCGCTTTCTCTTGAGTCCGCACGATATGCCGAGTCTTTTTAGTATTTTGGTGTCCTTTCTCCCCCCAGGTATTCCTGGTGTACCTTCAGACCAAAGAAGATGCAAGAAATGCTTTCAATGGTCTTAAGGTTTTTTCTTCTATAGCCGATTTATACCGTATGTTGTGTCATGCGTTACAGTTAGGGTTTTGTTCTTTGTTCTTTTTAAATTTAACGGTGGGGTTGCGGCAAAGACTTCAGAGTCCTGGAGTTTATCAATTGTAGTATTCGCGTGAGTCCAGTAACTATCTCTCAATTTCTTTTCTCGCAATGACGACTACTCAGACGACATCGGCAGGAGTTTTAGATGTCCAAACGGGAAAAGAGGGGGAGTCCGTCTTTCATAAAATGAGAAACGTGTTGAATAGCATACATGTCTCTGCCGGATTGATTAATCATCGACTTCGGGAATTTCATGTGGATGATGTTGGTCGGGTTGCGGATATGTTGGAGGCCCATAGCCATGATTATGGGAGGTATCTGACTCAGGACCCCAAAGGGAAAAAGATCCCCCATTTCTTGGGGCAGTTGAGTCAGGAATTGACGCATAACCATCTACATACCCTGACGGAATTAACCACACTTAATTATTACCTTGAGCAATTGGAATTTTTACTCACGGCCGGACAGACGCCACATCGTGCAGGGGGATTTAAAGATACCATTCAGTTTGCGACAGTCATGGATGAGGCTCTGGCGCCTCATCAGGGTGAATTGGATCGGATGGGGATTCATGTGTTTCGGGAGTATCAACGGGTTGGCGAAGGTATTCTGGAAGTTTCCAAGCTCCTTCGGATACTGGTGAACCTTATCCGGAATGCGATCAATGCCATGCGGGAGATGACCGGCCTGTCCCATCGCCTCACTCTTTATGTCTTGCCCTGCCCAGATCGAGAAGGGTTTGTCCGCTTGCAGGTCGCGGATACCGGGGTTGGCATCCCATCGGATTGTCTGACGCGGGTATTTTCTCCACAGGTTCCAGGGGCTCAGTCAGATCTGTTGCCGAATCTTCATGCCAGTGCTATCGCGGCCAAAGAGCTTAGCGGATCACTGCGTGTGTGGAGTGATGGTCCGAAGCAGGGAGCAATGTTTACACTTGATGTGCCAGTTATTCACATGGAGGGAGAACGGTAATGGACATGGAACAAGCCAATCGGCGTATCTTGGTAATTGATGATAACGTGGCCATCCACGATGATTTTCGCAAAATCCTTGAGCGTTCATTAGACGTCTCGCTGCTACAATCAGTTCGGGCCGAATTGTTTGATGATGTGGAAGAACAAAAAATTGTTGAAAAATTTGAGGTGGAAACGGCGGACCAAGGACAAATGGGGCATCGAATGGTGCAAGATGCAATGAAGGCTGGGCGACCATATGCGGTCGCATTTGTGGATATGCGCATGCCTCCCGGTTGGGATGGAGTGGAGACCGTGGAGCATCTATGGCAGGAAGATCCTGATTTGCAGGTCGTGATTTGCACAGCATTTTCGGACCATGCCTGGGAAGATGTCATTCAACGATTGAATAAGAATGGCCAGCTTCTTATCTTACGTAAGCCGTTTGACAATATTGAAGTCTGGCAGTTGGCTAATTCTTTGACCAAGCGGTGGGCGGAATCGCGTCAAGCAAAATCTCAGTTGGATTTGTTGGCCAGATGGGCCGAAGAACGGGCTGAAGAAACGGTCAAAGCCAACTAACTAGGGGGTCATCCGAAACTTTCTCTTCCTCCTAAAGGGTGAATAGGTATGCAGGAAGGCATCCTGAGGCTGGGGGTGATCGACGAAATGCCTTGCGATCTGATGAGTCTTCGTATCAGCCGACCTCAACTCAGGTGAGTTTGTGCGTCAGTTGCAACCCATTTCTACGAAAGAAAGTTAAGAACGCAATCGATTTCCCTGTGGTGGATGTCTGCCAATTCATGAACTGTTTGTCGCCCGTCATGAATCAATGCAGCTTGTGCTCCTCATGTGATGACTCTTTCCATGTTGGATTCTGATTGTCAGGTGACCTCCGAGCTCCCGTCCCTTCGGATGGGAATGGTCGGTCTTCAGGAAGTTGACCTCTCTCTCTCCTGCCAAAGGGTTTTGGCTTCTCAGGGTTCCACTATTCAGATTACCTGGCTAGGCAACGCCTCAATAGCTCTTTCCTCGATTCACCCAAGAAACCCCTACGATCTCATTCTGCTTGACTGTCGGGCAGAACGAGGGAGAACGGGAATAGCGCGGGATATCAAGAGCATATTCGGGGATGTGCTCATTATGGGATTGATCGATGAGGCTGACTCTGCTGTCGAGGATAGAGGTGAGGCTGCTATCGATTGGTTGGTCAACGAAAATGTACTAGCTATTTCGATGCAATGGGCAATCCGGGAGGGGAGGCTTCGTAAGCGAGTCTTACAGGAAAGGGATCAATTGCAGAGGCAGTTGGAAGACGCCTCTTTTCACAATGAAATGGCGGAGATTGCCTCGACAGTGTTGCACAATGTCGGCAACGTGCTCAATAGCGTCAATGTGGCTGTGAATGTGGTTCATGAGTTGGTTAATCAGTCTTCGGTGGTGTTGGTCCATCGGATCGGGGAGCTGTTAAAGGGACACGGGGAGGATTGGGGAAGGTTTCTGACTCAGGATCCCAAAGGGAAACGAATTCCGCCAGCGCTCGTGACATTGGGGAGTCATCTCATAGAAGAGCAACGGACGGTTTTGAAGGAAATCCAGGGATTGGTTCGTAATATCGATCATGTGAAACAGATTATCTTTTCACATCAGACGATGGCGAAATCCCGGGGGATGTGCGAATCTCTCTCAGTCGTCGAACTTGTGGACCAAGCGGTGGAGTTAAGTTTTCAACCTGGGGATGCGAAGTGGCTCAGGATTCAGCGGGATTATCAGCCTGCACCGGCTGTTCTGGTTGATAGGCATCAGCTGCTCCAAATTCTGGTGAATCTGCTGAGAAATGCCAAGCAAGCGATGCAATTGCAAGGCGGTTCGAGTCATTTCCTCACAGTAGGGGTAGAAAGTCGATCAGTGGATGGTTTGTCTGTTGTCATGACAATCCGAGATACAGGTATTGGGATTGCTCCAGAACATCTGGCGCGGATGTTTACTCGCGGCTTCACGACTAAACACGATGGCAATGGGATTGGATTGCACAGTTCGATGGGCACGATTCACAGTATGGGTGGGTCGTTGCAGGTCCATAGTGATGGGATTGGAACAGGTGCGACCTTTATCCTGACCCTTCCGGTTCAGGCAGAGGCGATGCCGACATGAATCCCGTGTGCACTCTTAACCGCCGGATCTTAGTGATCGATGATAGTCCGAATATTTTGGATGATTTTCAGAAAATTCTTCGTCCCGGGGGAGCCTTCATTCCTGATATGGGGCCGGAGTTCAGCCAAGACCTGCTTGATGAGACCTTCTCGCATCCTGTTAAAGAACCTTTCGAGCTAAATTGTGTGGACAATGGGATGTCAGGGTGTGATCTGGTCAAACAGGCCAAGGTGCAGGGTTCTCCTTTCGCCGTGGTGTTCTTGGATTTGCGGTTGCTCAATGGCTGGGACGGGATTGAAACGGTTGAGCGAATCTGGGATGAGGACCCCGGGGTTCAGGTGGTGTTGTGTACCGCCTATCCTGATTTTGGATGGTCGGAGGTGTTGCCCAGATTAGGACATCGGGACCAATTGTTAATTCTGCGGAAGCCATTTGACCCCATAGAAGTGTGGCAATTGTCGACGGCTTTGACGATGAAGTGGCATTGGACCCAGCAAGCCCGGTTACGTGTTCAGGAGCTGGAACAGATCGTGACGAATCGCACAGGCCAACTTGAAAAAACCAACCGTCGTTTAGAGCAGGACCTGCTTCGGCGGCAGGCGGTTGAAGTGCAGTTGGCTCAAGTCGTCCGTGATTTAGAAGAACGAAATCTCGAGCTTTCTGTTGTGCGGGATCAAGCCTTAAACGAAATCCATGAACGGGAACGAATTGAAATTATCTTGCGCCACAAGACGGAAGAATTGGCCAGGTCCAATCGGGACTTGGATCAATTTGCGTCGGTTGCTGCGCATGATTTGCAGGAGCCGATTCATTCCATTCAGGTGTTTCTTGATCTGTTACGAGTGAAATATGGATCAGTCATGGACGAACACGGTCGGGGATATCTTGATCGAGTGAAGAAAGCGGCAGGTCGCATGCAACAGCTGATTCAGAGCCTGTTGGTGTATTCCAGGGTCGATTCGCAACACATGGCTGAGGAAACGCTTGCCTTGCGCGACATAGTTGACGATATTCTTTCCGATCTCGGTACACGTATCGAGGAATTTCAGGCCGTTGTCCAGGTTGGAGATTTGCCGACTATTCATGGTAATGCCTTTCAAATCCGGCAATTGCTCCAGAATCTTCTGGGCAATGCGTTGAAATTTCATCAGCCGGGAGTGCCTCCTGTTATTCACGTTTCGGGAAAAACTATTCAGGATCGGCGACGCACCGGTTCAGGAAAATCCGGATTGCTCTGCCAAATCGAAATTCATGATCAGGGGATTGGGATTCCGGCAGAACAGCTCGACAAAATTTTCGGGATGTTCAAACGACTGCACCGAAAAGATGAATATGAGGGCACTGGCATTGGTTTAGCGGTGTGTAAGCGCATTGTCGACCAGTGTGGGGGTGCTATTTCGGTTCGATCCAAGCTGGGAGAAGGGTCCACATTTATTGTGACCATTCCGACTCGGCATTGATTGCGGTAGTGCAGGACTCTCATGGGGGCTGGAATATGACTATTTCCCCGGCGTTCAAAGTGGAAATCACGGGTTGTGGAAACTCTCAGAGCCTGGGAAAGAATTGCGGGGAACGCCACTTGAAGGATCGCTGCCGCATGTGTGGCGGTTTCTTTTGGGAGTAACTTCATTCCAGGGATAAAAATTGGCAGCTCTGATGTAGCTTGGATCAGCCTGTTGCCCAGGTAATTGGAAATGCCCGAGTTCAATCTAGCGTGTATAGGTCGGTTCTATCCTCATTGTTGATTTTCCCCATTCAGATATTCTCTATGGCATATATTTCTGCTCATCGCCAAGTGTTACTGGTCAGTGCGAATGCTGATATGCCAATTTTATTATGCGAGGCTTTGTCCGTTTCGAGCGTGGGTGCTGAGTCCGGTAATGGCTTAATGAAGGGGCAGGATATCCATGGTCGTCAATGGAATTTGCCTCAATTTGGTGTTGTCTGCCTGGAATCCGTGCATCGTGCCTTGGAGAAGGTCGTAGAGGTCCAAATGTCCGTGGACCCCTTTCTTCTCGTTTTTGTCGATGTCCGCTCATGGGAATGGGACGTGGTGCGAGATATGGTTGAACAAATGTGGAAGTGTGACCACACGTTGCGTTTCGTCTTCTGTCTGCCGCCTGATGGTGCATCATGGACTAGTAGCATGTCCTTGAGCCGGCCGGAGCAGTGGGCCATACTTCGGATTCCATTCCTTGCACAAGAAGTCTATCAATTGGCGTGTTGTCTGAGCGTACGTATGCCGTCTCCTCTTGATCCTGTGTCCAATGGGTCCGGACATTCTGCTGGAAATAATCATTCACCCGAACGCCTCTTGCATGCCAATGCCCATGACCGGGAAGAGAAGACAGGAGAATTGGAATCGGCTCGGGATGAATTAGCGGCTTCCAGGTATTATGTGGATAATATTTTACGGTCAATGGCGGATTCCTTGTTAGTCATCAATGCTGATATGACCATCGGTGCGGTGAATCCTTCCTTATTGAATCTTTTAGGCTACCAAGAGAATGAGCTGATTGGGGAATCGCCAGGCTTGATATTTGGCGAAGAGTTTGCTCAGGGAGCGATTATCGAAAATCTGTTACTCCAAGGGTCGGTGAGCGGGGTGGAGTCCAGTTTTCTGACTCATGAGGGACGGAAAATTCCCATTTCAGTGTCAGGTTCGATGATGCAGAATCAGCAGGGACAATTTCAGGGGCTGGTGTGTGTCGCACAGGATATTACCGAACGAAAACGTATGGAAGAAGAGAAGCTGCAGTTGCATGAGCAGTTATTGGATACCTCACGACAGCTGGGGATGGCAGAAGTGGCGACAGGTGTGCTGCATAATGTGGGAAATGTATTAAATAGCATTAACGTGTCTATCGGGGTGATCACGGATCTTTTAAAAAATTCGATGGTGGGGGATGTCGGTCGGATCTCACAATTATTGGACAAGCATGGTGAAGACCTTGGAGCCTATTTATTGCAGAATCCCAAGGGGAAGCAAGTCCCTGGGTATTTGAAAAAATTATCGGGGCAATTGATTGAAGAGAAGCGAATCGCTCTGTTGGAACTGGATCGCTTGCGGGAAAATGCCGGGCATGCTCAGCAATGTGTCGCGGCCCAACAGGACCTTGCCAAGCCCAGTGGAATTATGGAGCCGGTGTCCTTAGCTCAATTGGTTGACGAGGCCCTGGCCGTCAATCAGGACGTGTTGGAGGGGACCACTTTTGAGGTGATGCGGGAGTTCCAAGAAGTGCCGCAGGTCATTGTAGATAAACATCAGGTTCTTCAGATCCTGGTTGATGTTATTCGCAATGCCTGCCAAGCCATGGAATCGGTTTCACGCAAGCAACTGGTTGTGCGTGTGAAGCTCATCATTGGCCCACCTGATTCAGTCTGTCTGGAAGTTCAGGATACGGGCAAAGGCATTCTCCCTGAGGATCTCACTAAAATTTTTGGACAGGGGTTCAGTGCCAAATACGGTGGACGGGGTTTGAGTCTGCATCGTGGAGCACTAATGGCCAAAAATATGGGTGGGGGTCTTCGCGCCCAGAGTGAAGGCGAGGGGCAAGGAGCAACCTTTTCCCTTGACCTGCCAGGAAATTTTCATTTTCCTGATTTGTAGTTTTCCATTCAGCGATTCTAGTTTTTCTTCTTGAACGCCTCTTCGTGAGTATTGTTGTTCCCTTCTGCCCTTTCTTCGCCGTTAGGACCGTTCCTGCAAGTCTTTGTGAGGCTGTTCCTCAAGACTCAGTCTGGTAGAACCGAAAAAATTGAAGCGGTGCAGGTGTGAGGGCTATGTCATGCTCAGGCTATCTTTCCGTGTTTCTTGGGGTGAATTCCGTGACCGAACAATGGCGTCGAACAGAGGATGATTCGTGGAATTGGGATGGAGAAAGGGCTAATGGATATTGGTGGTCCCAGTTTAATTCCGTGAAAAATCTGTCCCACTGGTCTTCTTCTTTTCCTTCCCAGTTGCTTACAAGAGGGCATTTGAATGTGGAAGGATGCCGGTCACGAGCTTTGTCTCATCTTGACAGTGCTCTGGAAGAACATGTTCGTTCCTTGACTCGCGACGCGGGAAGGATTCCGGTTGATCTTGAGCATGTCTTAGATTTTGGGGTCGAAGTGTTTATCTTATCCGAGGGCTGTGCGGTTGATTCTTCGCATATTGCGGGAGTGTGGCGGCATAGCCTGAGAACGGGATATCTCGCTGCCCTGATTTCCTTGAATCAGCAGGCTGGTCCACGCATGATCTGGCAATCGTTTGTGGGAGGGGTGCTTCATGATATTGGCATGCTGGTTTTTCTGACTCAGCAGCCTCAGGCTTTTACGACGGTCGTGGATATAGCGCAATGCCGCGGTTTGGACTTATCTGTGGTGGAGAGACAGATGTTGGGCAGTACCCATGCTGAGAGTGGAGCCGCCTTTCTGGCACGATGGGGCGTAGATGAGGTTCTGCTCGCCACTGTGGCTTTTCATGATGATCCATTGAGGGTCCCTCATGCAGCCTTCGGTCCGTTGACGGCCGTGTATGCCGCCAATCTTGTGGAGGGGGGAGGAATGGCTCAGGATGGGGATGCGGTGATTGGGAGAGAAGGCGAGGCGTATTTAACCCGTTTAGGATTGTGGGATGATCTGCCACTCTGGCAAGGATGGATGCGAAACATTCATCAACTGACAATTCAATAGACACAAGAATCACTCAACACGATCTGGCGACTGCCGGGATTACCTCGCATTCCGGTCGTGTGATCCGCAGAAGATTTCTCTCCCTTTGCTAACATTGGTCAACCCCATCCCTCACTTCTTGGTTTTTCCCAGTACAGACTGAATGTCCAGAATTTGTTGGGTTTCCATTTTCATGAGGAGTGTGTAGGATTTGCCTGGAGGATTTGTTCCATGGCTCTGAAAAGGGGACGTATCTGAGGGAACAAGTCTCTGGACGACTTGTTTCAAGAAGTTTCTGGCATGAAGCTTCTGGCCTTTTGGTGATATGATAGAGCAAATACGCCGCTACGTATCTAATGTAGGATGAGGTATGAGAATCCTGTCGATACATCAGGTGGGGGGAATGGTCCTGGGTGGATGTGTGCTTTTTCTTCCCCAAACCGTAGTCTCCTTGGACCCCCCTTCTGCCCCTTGTCAAAATCCGGAAGGGTGTTTTTCGCAATTTCTTGAGCAACTCGGAAAGCCTGGTGATGCTCCTGAAACTCCATCGGATCATGCCAGGGTTTTTAATCAGATCGTCACAGCCTATGGGGACACCCCTATGGTAAAACGTGCCGGATTCCGTTATGGGCATTGGCTTAAGGAATCCTCACCTCTGGAGGCTATCCCTTTTCTGCAAGCCTCTCTCCATGATTACCCTGTTCTGGGGGACTACCTCACCTTTTGGTTGGGTCAGGCTTATGCCAATGCTGGGTTAGAGAAAGAGGCGGCAAAGGCCTTTCAACAGTTCAATGATCAATATTCTGATTCATTGCTTCGGTCGGAGGCGCTCTACGCAGCTGGGGATATTTTGACAACAATGGGAGATTGTGAGTCGGCTCTTTCGATATTGTCCCAGGCCCTTCTCGTAGAATCTGGTCACCCCAAAGCTGCTAAAGCGATATTTCAAATGGGAAAGTGTGCTGGTCAACTGGGGCAACGTGAAAAGGCCATTGAGGTGTTTCGTGAGTTGTGGTGGAAATTTCCCTTAACTCAGGAGAGTGTGGAGGCCGAAAAATGGCTACGACGGGAATTGGGATCCTTGTTTTTACCATCACTAGCAGAGCGGTATGAGCGAGGCATGGCTTTATATGACGGAGGGGCTTTGGAGGAAGCCATACAGGAATTTAAACGATATATCTCTTTGTCCCCCCCGACCCCTCAATTGGTTCATGCTCAATACAAGTTAGCTATGGCTTTGGTTCGGTTGAAACGGTATGACCAGGCGGAAGCAGTTTTGATTACTCTATCTCGTTCCGCTTCCTCCAGGACCGATGAAGCATGGGTCTGGTTGGGGCGAGTGTATTTGCGTCAGGGGAAAGGGCCACAATTGGAGGCTCTTGTACGAACCCTGTCTGCTGAAAAATTAACGGGTGATCAACAATCCTTGTTATTCACGTTTTATGGGATTTGGCTAGAAGACCATTCCCGCTGGCCGGAGGCTGGGAAGGTTTATAAGAGGGCGGCCGAAGTGGCCCATACGCTTACGCAGCGGTTGGATGCGCTTTGGAGAGTGGGGTGGATTCACTACCAGCGGGATCAATTCACTGAAGCCATTGATAGGTTTCAGGAGATAGTTCAGGCGGTGGGAACGCCCAGTTCCGATTCTTCCCTGCACGCTGCCTCACAGGCTTTATATTGGCTGGCTCGTTCTCAGGAACATCTCGGGCTGATGGAGCCCGCAAGGCAACATCTGGAGGAGTTAAGCCAGGACTACCCCTTTACCTACTATGGGCAGTTGGCAGAGATTCGTCTCGGCCCCACGGAATTCTCAACGAGACGATGGACCGTGTTGGCATCAAATGACACGATGAGTGCCGTGGCTCCCTCTTATCTTCAGCAGGATATTCATTATCAAAAGATCCAGGAACTCCGGAGCCTTCAATTATTCAAGGAAGCGGTCCAAGAACTAGACGTCGTTTTTACACGCTATGGAGCGAATTCTCAGGCTTTTCCGCAATTGGTTTCGTTAGCGAGCGAAGTTGGGGCCTATGATGTCGGTATCCGCTTAGCTATCCGGCATTTTGGCGCGACGTTGCGGAAAGGGCAACTTCCCCTCTCTTCCCCTGCCTGGTTGGGAGCCTTTCCCATGGGCTACCAGATGGTCATTCAATCCTTTGTTCCTAAGCATGTGGATCCGTTTTTAGTCGCGGGACTTATTCGTGAAGAAAGTCTGTATAGCGCTCGCGTGGTTTCTCCGGTTGGAGCTATCGGCCTGATGCAACTCATGCCTGCTACCGCAAAAAAAGTGGCTCGCCAATTGGGGCTGCAAGACTCTGATTACGACCCACAGGGTCTGTATGAGCCAGAGCAGAACATTCAATTAGGCACATATTACCTGGGCCAATTGCTGAATGAATTTCAAGACAATATTATTTATTCCGTAGCTGCGTATAACGCTGGACCTCAGGCGGTAAAACGGTGGATTGCTCAAAACGGGCAGCGCGAACCTGATGAATTTGTGGAACTTATTGGCTATCGGGAAACCCGTGGATACGTGAAACGAGTGGTGGGAAGTTATCGGATTTATCGGACGTTGTTTGGGCAAGTCTGTCAGGGAGTTTCTCTTGACAGGTTTTGCTGAACGAACTATAGTCCGCCTCGTTTGAGCTTGCGAACTAAGGAGGCGTGCCGTGAGTGTGGAAAAGCTGGAAACATTGGAGAGTCGGGTTAGGAAGTTGCTTGATCTAGTTGTCGAACTTCGGCAGGATAAATCTCATCTTGAACAAGAGTTGGAAACGACTCGAGAACGGCTGGCCAAACACGAAGAAATGTCTGAGGGGTGGGAAGAAGAACGGACCACCATTCGGTCAAGAATTGAAAAAGTACTCGGCGAGCTTGAATTTCTGGACCGTTCGAACGATTAGGGTGGGCAATCACGAATGACGAAGACCATTGAGGTGGAAATCTTTGGTCATCGCATTTCCCTCCAGGGAGAGGGGGATGAGGCCTACTTTCATGAGTTGGCCGGATATGTTGATGCCCAAATGCGCACCCTGGCGCAAAAAACGCGAACCAGTACTCCTACCAAATTGGCTATTTTAGCCGCGATTAACATTACCGATCAGCTCTTTCGGCAAGAGAGACACCGTCAGTTTGGGGAAGCCGAGATAGAACGACGGGCTCAAGTCTTACTTGAAACCATAGAAAAACATTTAGAAACCAATCCGAATTGAATTCCTCTCGTTTTTATCCATACCTCCAGTAGTATCTAAGTATTACCTTTTAAATCAATTGGTTGAAGTGGTTCAGCCCGTTTGATGGCGGACTTTGAACACGTTTATTCTTTTTCCAAAATTATCTCATTATTGAAATATGTTACCCTATTCTGATATTTTAAAATTCGTAAGTTATTGAATTTCAAAGAAAGAAAGGAATATCCCTCTTCTTAGAGGGAATTGAACTGGATACCTGTCATGACAAGGATATTTATGGTCATGGTAGGTTTTTTTTATTATGGGATCGTACGAGGTAGGAAACGTTCATTTGAGGGCAGGTTGAATTCTTGGAAATCGATGATGAAGAAGCAATGGGCCCCTTTCTATCGGAAGGGCTCGCCTTTTGACCTAAAAATTTCAGACGGTCGGTCTGTGGGGGATCAATTGCCTTCTCGGTTGGATAGCAACCTTGATGGATGGGTCCATTGGGTGAGCCGTTCAAATAGAGTTATGACCTCTACTAGGATAGAGGATTTTTCCGCCTTTTCCCTTCCTCGGTCCCTACAATTCTGGGCCTTCTGTCCTAACAGATAGTAGGCCTTTCTCCAGTTTCATTTTTCCTTTGCTTTCGGGTTTTTACTTATTTATTGGGGTTGGTATTTCCCCATTAGGCGAAGGAATAATGAGCATTTTTCTTGATGTGTACGTAAGGAAACAAATAGGAGCCAACCTATGGAAACGGTAATTCCCATACTTGCAGCGGTGATCGGACTCGTTGTTGGATTTGTGTTGTCGAAGGTTTATCAGCAGCAAAGGGACTCGAAGCGAAGGTCTGAAGCAGAAGAGCAGGTTCAACAGCTCACCCAAAATGCTCAACGAGAGGCTGAAAATCTAGTTAAGGAAGCCAAAATTGAAGCCAAAGATCTGCTGTTTCAAGCCAAGTCGGAACTTGAAGCAAAAGAGAAGGAAAAGAGGAATGAGATTCAGGCCGCTGACCGAAAAATCCAACAACGAGAAGAGGCGCTTGAGCGAAAAATAAGCCAATTTGAGAAGCGCGATGAGGAGATGCGGCGAAAAGAGCGTTCCCTCAAAGACAAAGAAGAGGCTTTAGTTAATAAGACAGCGGTTTGTGACCAAGCTATTAAAGAACATCGGCTTGCTCTAGAGCAGGTAGCAGGAATTACGGCTGAAGAAGCCAAGCGCCAGTTATTGAGTGAAATTGAAAGTGAAGCCCGCATGGATGCGGCTTTGTTAACAAAGCGAATTTTGGATGAGGCGAAGGAAACGGCTGAGCGGGAAGCCCGAGAAATTGTGACACGGTCTATACAGCGGATCACGAGAGATTACGTCAATGAGGCCACGATTTCAGTGGTGCCTCTCGCGAATGACAGCATGAAAGGAAGGATTATTGGGCGTGAGGGGAGAAATATCCGGGCCTTGGAGGCAGCCACTGGCGTAGATCTCATTATTGATGAAACCCCGGAGGCGGTTATCGTGTCCGGATTTGATCCTCTTCGGAGAGAGGTTGCGAAAATTGCGCTGGAACGTCTTATGCAAGACGGGCGAATTCACCCCACTCGGATTGAGGAAGTCGTGGAGAAGGTTAAAGGTGACCTGGACAAATTAATGCGTGATGAAGCCGAAAAAGTCATTTTTGAAGTAGGTCTCTCAGATTTCCACCCTGAGATTGTGAAGCTGTTGGGTCGCCTGAAATACCGAACCAGTTATGGCCAAAATAATTTATATCATGCCAGGGAAGCCTCCTATATCTGCGGGATTATGGCTGCCGAGTTGGGTTTGGATGTGAAGTTGGCTAAGCGGGGGGCCCTATTACATGATATTGGAAAAGTTGTCAGCCATGAAGAAGAAGGCACGCATGCAATGCTAGGGGCGGAATTGGCCAAGAAGTTTGGAGAGTCGGAGTTCATTGTGAATGCCATTGCCGCTCATCATGAACAGGTAGAACCGCTTTGCCCTGAATCGGTTTTAGTGGCTGCAGCTGAAGCTTTGTCAGCTGCCCGTCCTGGTGCCAGACGCGAAACATTAGAGGCCTATGTAAAGCGATTGGAAAAGCTGGAATCGTTAGCCACTGGTTTTACGGGGGTGGAAAAGGCTTACGCGATTCAAGCGGGTCGTGAAATTCGGGTCATTATCCGTCAAGGGGAATTAAACGATAGCGAAAGTTTTGCCTTATCCCGGGATTTAGCCAAAAAGATTGAACAAGAACTGACATACCCCGGGCAGATCAAAGTTACTGTCATTCGGGAAAATCGGTTTATTGAATTTGCCAAATAGCATTGTTTTTGAAAGATACTTATGAAGGTATTGTTTATCGGAGATATTATGGGAGATCCCGGGCGGCGAGTGCTGTTAAAGCACCTGTCGAAAGTTATTCAGGATCATCATATAGACTTGGTCGTAGGGAATGGGGAAAACGCGGCAGGTGGATTTGGCATCACTCCAGATATTGCTGAAGAACTCTTCGATTTAGGTCTTTCCGCGATTACGTTAGGCAATCATGCCTGGGATAAACGTGAAGCGCTGGAGTACCTGCAGAAAGAACATCGAGTGATCCGTCCAGCGAATTATCCCGATGGCGTGCCTGGGAAAGGGACGTGTATTGTCGAAACTGTTCATGGAGAGCGCCTGGGGATTTTGCAACTCATGGGGCGAGTGTTTATGCCCATGGTGGATTGTCCCTTTCGCGTTGCCGAACGCGAGCTGGCTGAATTAGCAACGCATACGAATCAAATTCTTGTAGATATGCATGCCGAAACGACATCGGAAAAAATGGCCATGGGCTATTTTTTGGACGGCAAAGTTTCTGCGGTTGTGGGAACACATACCCATGTCCAAACGGTTGACGAACAAATATTACCGCAGGGGACAGGGTATTTAACCGATGTGGGGATGACCGGCCCGGTTCAATCCGTCATTGGCATGAAGCCAAATTTGGTCATTCAGAAATTTTTGACCCAGCTTCCGAGAAGATTCGAAGTGGCGACCGGCCCTGCTGTCCTGAGCGCGGCGGTTTTGGACCTTAATCACACAACCGGAAAAACCACTCAAATCACGCGTCTTCGTGTGTTTGAGTAATTCATCTCACGTGCCAGGGCTTTTCCCTTCTTTGCTCACCGTCTCGGCTCTCACGAGACAGATTCGTTCAACTCTCGAACAGAATTTCCCCTCGCTCTGGGTTGAAGGGGAAATTTCTAATCTTCGTTGCCCGTCTTCTGGGCACCGGTATTTCACGCTGAAAGATCAGTCGAGTCAGATCCGGGCTGTGCTCTTTCGGAGTCAGGTCGAACGATTGAAGTTTGTGCTTCAGGATGGCCTGGAGGTCTTTGTGTTGGGACGTGTGTCGGTGTATGAACCACGGGGGGACTATCAATTACTATTAGAAGCCTTGGAGCCCAAGGGCATTGGAGCATTGCAATTGGCTTTTCTCCAACTGAAGGCCAAATTGGAAGCTGAAGGATTATTCGAGCCTGCAAGGAAAAAATCGCTTCCTCAGTACCCGCAGCGAATTGGACTGGTGACTTCACCCGTTGGTGCTGCGATCCATGATCTGCTGACCATTATGCATCGACGTTGGCCTTTTGCTCAGGTTCTGATTGCTCCGGTGGCCGTGCAGGGTGATGAGGCTGTCGGGCAAATCGTCGGTGCGATTCAGGCACTCAACGAATTAGGTGAATTGGATGTGCTGATTGTCGGACGAGGTGGAGGATCGTTGGAAGATCTATGGGCTTTCAATGAAGAATGTGTGGTTAGGGCCATTGCCTCTTCTCGGATACCGGTGGTGTCCGCTGTGGGCCATGAAACTGATGTGACACTTTCGGATTTAGCCGCTGATTGTCGGGCTCCCACTCCCTCTGCTGCCGCTGAGCTGGTAGTCCCGGATTGCTTCACGGTCAGGCATCATCTGGGCCATCATCAAGTAAGGTTGGAACGGTCTATGAGAAGTATGATTGCCGCGAGGACAGTCCGAGTTCAGGTTCAAACCGGGCGGTTGCCTGAGCCCAGACTAATGCTTGGAAAATTTGTGCAACAAGTGGATGATTTGGAACGCCAACTCTATGTAAGAATGAAGCACTGGTGCCGAAATCTACAAATGCAGTTGCTGAGTCACCAGTCTGCGATTTGGGAAAGGAATCCCCTGTATGAAATACATCGGCAGCAACGTGCTTTAGTTGAGCGAGGAACACGACTCGTTCGAGGGATATCGGGGTGTATTCTTGCGAAACGCCACCAAACAGAGTTGTGGGTGTCTCAGTTGAATCAATTAAGTCCTCTAGCAGTCTTAGCTAGAGGATATAGTATTGTTCATTCCCTGCGAGATGGAAAAGTAGTGAAAAAATCAACAGATGTATCTGCGGGAGAGTCGGTACGCGCCAGACTCCATGAAGGAGAGCTGATTTGCCTGGTACAACGTACCCATCCTCCGAGCTGAGGAATGCCCTTTTGCTTCATACTCCGGCATGGCTATAATGTGTCGGAGGGATAATAGGAGAAAGAGAAATCATCCTTCCCGAGTTGAATAATAAATCATATTTGGACGGTACCCATGGCTGTATTAAAATTTGAAAAAGCTCTGTCCCGCTTAGAAACCATTGTGTCTGAGTTGGAGGGTGGAGAGCTTTCCTTGGATGAATCCTTGAAGATTTTTGAGGAAGGGGTCAAGCTCTCAAAAACCTGTCTGAAAATGCTGGATGACGCGGAACGGAAAGTGGAAATTCTTGTGCAAGATAAGGATGGAAGGAAACGTATACAGGCTTTTTCAGTGGAGGATTCCAATTCAACGGAATCTTAGATCTCTCTTCCGCATTATCTCCGCTACCCAGTAGAAATTGCATTTTCCTGCTTCATGAATATGAAGATGATGAAGGCTGTACAATCATCCGCCACGTCCCGGAAATCTTTAAAAGAACGGCTGGATTCCCTCGTTGTAACGCATGCGCTTGTAGCAAGCAGGGAACAGGCCTGTCGCCTCATTCTTGCAGGGCGTGTGAAAGTAGACGGGGTTCTTATTGATAAACCGGGAAAACTTGTAGCGAAAACTGTTTCGCTGGAACTGACCAAGCCGGAATGGGAATATGCCAGCCGGGCTGGTGAAAAATTAGCTCCAGCCTTAGATGCTTTTGCGGTTTCCTGCTCAGGCTGTGTGGTCATGGATGTTGGGGCCTCAACCGGAGGATTTACTGATTGTGTGCTACAACGCGGCGCCAATAGGGTTTATGCCATTGACGTGGGGTACGGGCAGCTGGATTGGCGATTGAGATCGGATCCTCGAGTGGTGGTGATGGACCGTTTCAATATCCGCAATCTTTGCCCACAGGATATTCCCGAGCCGGTTGATTTGGCGGTGATTGATGTTTCCTTTATTTCACTTCGATTGGTTTTGCCTGTGATTTTGCCTGTCTTACGCGAGCAGGCCCACCTTGTGGCATTGGTCAAACCCCAGTTTGAAGTAGGGAAAGGACAAGTGGGAAAAGGAGGCATTGTGCGTGATGAAAGCTTGCGTGAGCAGGTGAGGGACCGTTTTGTGGAATATGCCCGTTCCCTTCGGCTGGAGGTCATCGGAGTCATGGATTCGACCCTGTTGGGTAAAAAAGGAAACAAGGAGATGTTGGTGGGTTTAAAAAAGGACGATAGGAAGTGCACTAATGGAAACGAGCCGACTGCTCGTGTTTCCCCTTAACCTAAAAATGAAAAAGGAGAATGACGTACATGTCTACAAAAATTCTGGTGACTGGGGGAGCCGGATTCATTGGATCTCATCTGGTGGATCGTTTGATTCAAGAAGGGAACCAGGTTGTTGTTGTTGATAATCTTTCAACAGGAAAAAGAAAAAATGTCAACAAAAAGGCCCAATTTTATAAAATGGATATCCAGAGCAAGCGCATTGAACGGATTTTCCGAAATGAGCGTCCTCTGATCGTGGTGCATCTTGCCGCACAAATGAACGTTCGTCATTCAACAGAGGATCCTGGGTTTGATGCGGAGGTGAACATTTTAGGGACCATTAATATTTTAGAGCATGCAGTGAAGAACGGTGTGCGAAAGGTGACCTTTGCGTCTTCTGGGGGCGCAATTTACGGAGAGCAGGAAGTCTTCCCGGCTTCGGAGGCGCATCGGACAGATCCTCTTTCCCCCTATGGAATTAGTAAGTTAGCCGGCGAGAAGTATCTGACCTATTACGCGAATGCCACCGGCCTCCGGTATGTGGCGCTTCGTTTTGCGAATGTCTATGGGCCCAGGCAAGATTCTGAAGGTGAAGCAGGCGTCGTGGCCATTTTTTCAAAGCAAATGCTGCATGGAGGCCAACCCATTATCAATGGAACCGGCAAGCAGACAAGGGATTTTGTCTATGTGGATGATGTGGTGGAAGCCATCATGGCGACTTTGGGAGAAGATATTCAGGGGACTTTCAATGTGGGGACTGGTCAGGAGACCACTGTCAATGAATGTTATGGAATTATCAAGGATTTGACGAAGAGTCAATGTAAAGACTTATATGGAGCGGCAAAGAAGGGCGAGCAATTTCGAAGCGTGTTGGATGTAACGAAAATCAGGGAGAAATTCGGCTGGGACCCTCAAGTTCCCTTGCAAGAAGGGCTTAACAGGACTGTTGAATTTTTCCGTGGCTGAGTTTAGAGCCTAGGATGATGTTTGTGAAGGGGAGATATTTCCTTAGACCATGACCCTTAATATCTAGGGACGGACTGATCGATTTCAAGAGACCATGCCTCGATGCCCCCAATCAGATTTTTAACATTCGAGAATCCTTGTTGGAGAAGAAATCCTACGGCGTCGGCACTCCGCATCCCTTTATGACAGTAGGCGACAATCTCAGCATTGGGGTCCAATTGTTTCAGGGAATGAGGAACCTGACCCAAGGGAATCAGGACTGATCCGTCTATTTTCGCCAGAGAGTATTCATGCGGTTCCCGCACATCCAATAAAAAAATCTGATCGCCTTTATCCATGCGCGCTTTTAATTCGCGGACGGTAATGGTGTAGCTCATATTGAAAGCCTCCTTACGTTCCTAAGTAACTCCTTGTAGACAAATTATCATAGCGGCTGAATTTTCAGAGTGTCAATTCATTCTTTGTGCGAGCGAGAGGGAGCAGGACCATGTTGGAAAAGCGGGTTGTGTCGATTGAGCAGATTTCAAAGTTTGAAGGCCAGGATATAATTATCAAGGGATGGCTCCGCAACCGTCGATCAAGTGGGAAATTAAGCTTTTTGACGGTGCGTGACGGCACGGGAGATTTACAGGCCGTTTTAAGCAAAGGAGAAGTGGGAGAAGAGCAATTTTCTTTGTGTAGCCAGTTAACCCAGGAGTCTTCCGTGGTGCTTACCGGAAAGCCTCGGAATGATGCTCGTGCGCCTGGCGGCTTCGAACTTGATGTCTCGAGAATTCACGTTATTCAAATTGCCGAACCTTTTCCAATCCAACCAAAGGAGCATGGGGTTGGATTTCTGATGGAGTATCGGCATCTCTGGTTGCGTTCCCGACGCCAGCACGCCATTTTACGAATCCGCCATGAAATTATTCGGACCTGCCGGAATTTTTTTGATGAGCGGGGGTTTACCCTAATCGATACGCCAATTTTTACTCCCAATGCCTGTGAAGGCACGACGACATTGTTCCAAACCCAATATTTTGATCAGGTGGCCTATTTAGCGCAAAGCGGCCAATTGTATGGGGAAGCGGCTGCGGCGGCATTCGGAAAAATTTACTGTTTTGGCCCAACCTTTCGTGCCGAAAAATCAAAAACCCGGCGGCACCTCATGGAATTTTGGATGGTTGAGCCGGAAATAGCATTTGCCGAATTGCCGGATGCGATGCAATTGGCAGAGGAATTGGTTTCTTCGGTTATTCAGCGGGTCTTAGAAACCCGTCGAACTGAATTGGAAATTTTAGAGCGGGATATTCCTAGATTAGAAGCGATGGTTGCGCCGTTTCCAAGAATAACCTATGAAGAAGCCATTGCACGGCTTCAAAAAAAAGGAGTGCCCATTCAATTCGGTGATGATTTCGGAGGGGATGAAGAAACTCAATTGTCACAAGAATTTGATCGTCCCGTGATTGTTCATCGGTATCCGGCAGCAGCAAAAGCTTTTTATATGGCAAAAGATCCCGAGAGGCCAGATTTGGCGTTGTGTATGGATATGTTAGCTCCTGAGGGGTATGGAGAAATCATTGGCGGAGGGCAGCGTATCCATGATTTAAATGTCTTGCTTGCCCAAATTCAAGCCCACCATCTTCCTGAAGAGGCCTTTAAGTGGTATGTGGATCTTCGGCGGTATGGAACGGTTCCCCATGCCGGCTTTGGAATGGGTATTGAACGGGTTGTTGCCTGGATTTGTGGGTTGGACCATGTTCGAGAAACCATTCCCTTCCCGAGGATGCTCTACACTCTGTACCCTTGAAAAAATGGAGAAGTGACAGGCTTGAGAGTGGAAAGCCATCAGGTCGGATTACCCCAATTTTTTTCATTAGGTCTCATTTCGCGCATTCCGTAGTTTCACCTGGTATTACTTACATTTTGTAAGTGCTTGACATCATTGGTCCTAAATGTATACTGGATGAGTGGGAAAAAGTGGGAGAGACTGGATTAATAATGAGAAATTCCATGAATGAATGATGCTCATATACCGGTTCTTGTTGAGGAAATATGTTTTTGGCTTAATCCACTGCCAGGTGGAATCTATGTGGATTGTACGTTGGGGGTCGGTGGAACGTCGCTGAAAATACTCGAAAAAGCTGGAAATGATGCTCATATTATTGGTTTGGATCGTGATCATCAGGCCATTGTTTACGCGAAAAAAACATTAAGCAAATTTGGAAAATCCGTAAAGATTTTCAATGGGAATTTCTCCCACATTAAAGATTTTGTTCTTGAAGCAGGCTACGAGAAGGTCGACGGGATTGTTTTTGATTTAGGGGTGTCTTCATTGCAGCTGGACCAACCAGAGCGAGGATTTAGTTTTTCTCTTAGTGGTCCCTTGGATATGCGCATGGATCAAACCCAGGGAGTGACGGCAGCTGATTTGGTGAATTATCTCCCGGAAAAAGAGTTGGCTGATATTATTTTTTCGTATGGTGAAGAGCGCTATTCCCGTCGGATCGCTCGTGCCATCGTGCAGGCCAGGCAAGCCGGTTTTATTCAGACAACCCAAGCCTTGGTGACCGTTCTCCAGCACGCTCTTCCACTTGCCTACAAAAAGGGGCGATTGCATTTTGCCACCAGGACTTTTCAGGCGCTTCGCATTCGGGTGAATCGGGAATTGGATTTGCTGGAGCCAGCTTTGCGGGATGCTGTCGAACTATTGAAGGAAGGAGGACGGGTTTGCGTGGTGGCATTCCATTCGTTGGAAGATCGTATTGTGAAGCACGCCTTCCGTTCAATGGCACGGGGAGAGCGCCCGCAAATTTCCTTGCTGACAAAAAAACCCGTCATCCCGAGTGAAACAGAAATTCGACACAATCCTCGTGCCAGAAGCGCAAAGTTGCGCGTGGCCGAGCGCATCCCGGAAGGAGAAAATCCATGAAGAAAAACGTGTTTCTTGGAGTCATGATTATGTTGGGGGTGTGGTGTCTAGTGTATGTGGGAGTCAAGATTGATATGTGGCGGCTGGGGTATGCCATTGAAGATTTAGAAACTCAGCGAGCGGCATTAAAAAAACAGCAAGAAGGATTGCAGGTTCGGCTATCGGAGTTAACCGACCCGCAACGAGTCGCTCACCGGGCGCAAAGTCAATTGGGATTCATCGTGCCTCAAGAAGGGCAGATTGTCATGGTCTCCCTGGATACATTGCCTCATTCTGAATCTGGTGGAAATTCTCCTGTTCGGTTGGTCCGTGAATTTTCAGAGACCGTATTGAGCATTCCATGAAAACGCCATCCCAGGACATCCATCCTGTCTGTAGAATGCGAAGTGGCATAGTCTGCTTAGGCCTCTTATTGGGGTTCATGGTTATTGGTTGCCGGCTGTTTTACCTGCAGGTCATACAAGCTGAAATCGGGGCCCATCAGGCGCAACAGCAACATCAGAAGACCGTGGTGGTGCAGCCTGACCGAGGTGTGATTGTTGACAGGCAAGGTCATCCACTGGCTCTCAATGTGGAGGTGGCGTCACTGTATGTCAGGCCGCCATCCCTGAAGGATCCGCAACGAACTGCACGGTCGTTAGCTCCGGTCTTGGAAATGCCGGCCACTCAGTTACGTGACCTGTTCACACGGAATCAGCCATTCGTGTGGGTCAAACGGAATGTTCCGGAAAGCATAGCCAAAAAATTGGAGGCGATGAATATTCCCGGGTTGGGACTGACGAGAGAGCCGCATCGTTTTTATCCCAAGGGCGAATTGGTCTCTCATATTGTGGGGTTTGCCGGGATTGATAGCCAGGGTTTGGAAGGGGTGGAGCTTCAATATGAATCCTATCTGCGGGGTGAAAAGAACCTGATAAAATACCAACGCGACGCTCTGGGACGAAAAATTGCCTCTCCCCAAAACCAGGATTCGGCCAATCTCCCGACCGGCTACCATCTGACGTTGACCGTTGATGAAGTGATCCAATTCATTGCGGAGGAGGAATTGGCGCAGGCAATGAAGCGAAGCGGCGCCAAATCCGGAAGTATTGTCATTATGGACCCTTTAACCGGAGCAATTCTAGCGTGGGCCCTTCACCCCACATTTGACCCGAACCATCTGGGGCAATTTTCCGCCCAGGATTGGCGGAATCGAGCGGTGACGGATCCCTATGAACCGGGCTCAACCTTGAAAATTGTGGTGGCGGCGGCTGCGCTGGAAGAGCATGTCATGGCCCCGGATACGTTGATCTATGGCGGTGAGGGACAGATGGCGGTCGCAGGTACGATTGTTCATGATCCCGCAAAAACCAGTTGGATGACGTTTTCGGAAGCGGTAGCTCAATCGAGCAATGTGGGCGCGATCAAAGTCGCGATGGAATTAGGACAGGACCGTGTCTTTGCGTATTTGAAGGCGTTTGGATTTGGAGAAAAAACCGAAATCGATCTCCCGGGAGAATCTTCAGGGATATTACGGGAGCTCAACAAATGGAGTGGGCGAAGCCTGTCTTCGATTGCAATGGGACAGGAAATCGGAGTCACTCCCATTCAAATGGTTGCGGCGATGTCAGCGGTGGCCAATGGGGGTTGGCTGATGACGCCGTATGTGGTTTCTTCAGTCTTGGATTCCCAAGGGCAAGCCATGCTGACCAAAGATCCACAGCCCAAGCGGCGACCAATCTCCCCGGAGACAGCCGGTGCGTTAACCAGGATTCTCGAGACTGCAGTAGAAACGGGAACAGGCAAGCGTGCCAAGCTTGCGGAATATCGAGCGGCGGGAAAGACTGGGACCGCTCAGAAAATTGATGTGGAAACCGGAGCATACTCTTCATCAAGGGTGATTGCCTCGTTTGTAGGGTTTGCGCCGATCGATCAACCTCGGCTCACCATGTTGGTGGTTATAGATGAACCGAAAATTGGTAATTGGGGAGGGGAAATTGCTGCGCCGGTATTTCGAAAGGTGGCAGAACGGGTCCTGCCGCATTTGGGAGTCTTACCCGGTGGGTCACCAATCATTCGGACGGCTGCCGCGACACAGCCAATTTCTTCGCCGCAGCCCCTTGTGCAATAAACTGTGACGTTACGAGAGCTTGTTGCCTCACTGGATAGTGTAATGGTTCAAGGGGATCTTCAGTGTGAGGTTATGTCCATCACCGAGGATTCTCGGCAGGTGAAACCTGGTTCCGTGTTTGTGGCAATCAAGGGAGAACACCAAGATGGGCATCAATTTGTGAGACAGGCCCAGACACAAGGGGCGGTTGGTGTTGTGGTGGAAGAAGGTTTTGAGAGGTTTGAGCCACCCCAGGGAGGAAGATCATCCGTCCTCATTCGAGTGAAAAACTCTCGAAAGGCTTTGGGATTGTTGGCGTCCAGACTGTACGACATGCCTTCCGCCCATCTGCAAATGGTGGGGGTCACAGGGACGAATGGGAAAACCACGGTGACGTATCTAGCGAAATCCTTGCTGGAAGCCCAAGGGCATCATGTTGGATTGTTGGGGACCGTGGGATATGTTTTCGGGACAGAACGCCGGGCGGCATCGCATACCACTCCTGCCTCCGTCGAATTGCAGGGTATGTTGAATGCCATGGTGAAAGCCGGGATGGATGTCGCGGTGATGGAGGTCTCTTCGCATGCCTTGGCATTAGACCGGGTGGCTGGCTGTGAGTTCGACATTGTGGTGTTTACCAACTTGACGCAAGACCATTTAGATTTTCATCGAACGTTGGATGAATATTTTCAGGCGAAGGTCCGTTTATTTACCGAATGCGTCGAGGGTAAGCAGAAGACAGGTCCCAAACGAGCTCTTGTCAATGCGGATGATGAACGGGCCCCCATGCTCCTTCAACGCTGTTCAATTCCCACGTGGACGTTTGGCCTTCATGCACCAGCGGACATTCAGGCGGAAGACATTCGTCTTTCCATGGGCGGAACGGAGTTTTTGGTAAACAGTCCTCTTGGTCGATTGACCATCAGTAGCCAATTAGTGGGTGAGCACAATGTGTCAAATATGTTGGCAGCCATTGGCATCGGTTTGGAAATGGGCATGACGGTTCCGATGATTGAGAGGGCGCTGCAATCAGTCGCCAATGTTCCCGGTCGATTTGAACGCATCGATGAAGGACAAGCCTTTACGGTCGTGGTGGATTATGCCCATACCGAAGATGCGCTGTATCGGTTGCTCCGAGCGGCGCAGGCGATTAAACAAGGACGAATCATTACGCTGTTTGGCTGTGGAGGAGATCGGGATTCTGGAAAGCGGCCCAAGATGGGCCAAGTGGCGTCACGACACAGCGATTTGGTGATCGTCACCTCCGATAATCCTCGAACGGAGAATCCTCATACAATTCTGTCTCAGATCGAACAGGGAATTCAGTCGCTGCGTCCCGAAGAACGGTGTCCTTATCGGATCATTTCAGATCGTGCTGAGGCGATTCATGCCGCTGTGTCAGAAGCCAAGCCGGGAGATCTGGTGTTGATAGCCGGGAAGGGACACGAAGACTACCAGATTCTCGGTACCCAGAAAATTCATTTTGATGATCGTGAAGAAGCCAGGAAAGCGATCCATCAGCAGATGGGTCGCGCGTAGTCGGAAGATTCGGCATGGCGGCTTTTGAGGTGGAAGAAGTTCTTGATGCGACCAAGGGTGCGTTGATTGTCAGGGGACGGCGCAAAGGCAGGCTGCTTCGGGTGCAAACGGATTCGCGTGAGATCAAAGCCGGCGATCTTTTTCTGGCATTAAAAGGTGAGAAATTCGATGGCCACGAATTTGTGAGAAAGGCCTGCCAACTGGGAGCCAGGGGCGTCGTTGTTGAAGAGGCACGGGCCTGGGAAATGTTGAGGCAGACGCGTCAGGTTGGCTCGGATCCCGTCATGGTGGTTGGCGTGAAAGATACTCTTCGGGCCTACCAGGACTTGGCCAGGTTCCACCGATTACGGTTTTCGATTCCTGTGGTGGCGATTACGGGTAGCAATGGAAAAACCACGACGAAGGAAATGGTCTATCGGGTGCTGGCGACTCGCTGGCGCGTCCATAAAACACAAGGAAATTTTAATAATGCCATTGGAGTCCCCAGGACGCTCTTGGGTCTTCACGCAGGCCACCAGGCCGCGGTCATTGAAATGGGAGTGGATCAAGTGGGGCAGACCACGCAACTGTGTGATATGGCCAGGCCCACCTCTGGCGTAATCACCAATGTCGGTCCGGACCATTTGGAGTTTTATGGCACGATAGCCAGGTCGGCGACATCCAAGGGTGAATTATTGGATTGGCTTCCCGGGGATGGTGGGGCAGCTATTTTGAATGCGGACGACCGATATTTTGAAAAATTTTCCCGGAAAGCCAAATGTCCTGTGATCTCATTCGGGTTGTCGGCTCAGGCGGATGTTCGGGCAGCAGACCAGACGTGGAATGGGTGGCGAACAGAATTTCGTCTGTTATTACCCAACCGACGAAAGGCCAAGCGAGTGAGTGTGCGAACCATGGGCTCGCACAATATTGCCAATGCCCTGGCCGGGGCTGCAGTCGGATGTGCCATGGGATTTTCTGGCGAGGAGATCATTTCGGGATTGGAGAAGTTTAGGCCGGCGCCCATGCGGTCGGAAATCCGTCGGTGGGATGGGGTGATGTATCTGTACGATTGTTATAACGCCAATCCCGCGTCGGTCAAGGCAGCCTTGGAGTTGCTGGTTGGGCTGGATCCCGCTCGAAGAACGATAGCCGTGTTAGGGGACATGCTTGAGTTGGGGCCCAAAGAGGCGCAATTTCATCAGGAAGTTGGACGCGAGGTGGCGAAACATCAGGTCACCCATTTGATTGCCTGTGGGGCATATGGCCATAAGATGCAGGAAGGCGTCCAGAAGGCGCGTGGGACCACGCTGGTGTCAGTGGCGAAGGACGCTGTAGAAGCAGGTGAGTTGTTGAAAACGATCGTCAAGCGTGGAGATGTGGTGTTAATTAAAGCTTCCAGAGGCGCAAAAATGGAACGTGTCTTAGACGCGGTCCGTCCAGCGTCATGAAGGATTTGGTTTTGCGTTGAATTCCCCTGGCACAAGGGATCGGGGATGGTAAAAAATTAACTGTGCACATACATGACTCATTTTGTCAGGAATGGACCCTCATTCCTCGTGCCTTGAGAAAGTAATTTTCTATGCTGTATCTGTGGCTCTATCCCCTTCATACCGAATTTGCCCTATTCAATGTCTTCCGTTATCTCAGTTTTCGCATCATTTATGCGGCGATTACTGCCTTTCTCATTGTCTTTTTTCTTGCCCCTTCCATGATCAAAAAATTACAGACGTTGAAACTGGGGCAAAAAATTCGGAACGATGGTCCCCAAACTCATCTTGGAAAATCCGGCACTCCCACGATGGGGGGTGTGCTCATTATTTTTTCTGTCTTGTTAGCAACGTTGTTATGGGCGGATATTTCCAATCTCTATGTGTGGTTGGTCCTGTTGTCGATTGTGGGTTTCGGGCTGATCGGGTTTGTCGATGATTACATTAAAATATTACGGGGTCGTTCCAAGGGATTGTCGGCAACGCAAAAATTTGTCGGACAGTTAGGTGTAGCCTTGGGAATTGGGTTGTTTTTTTACCTATCGCCTGCCTATTCCACGCAGCTCAGTGTGCCGTTCTTTAAAAATTTCACCCCTGATCTAGGAGTCTTGTATATCCCCTTTGCTATTTTGGTCATTGTGGGGTGTTCCAATGCGGTGAACTTAACTGATGGATTGGATGGTTTGGCCGTCGGGCCGGTCATTATTTCGGCGATGGCCTACACGGTAGTGGCCTGGGCAGTCGGGAATAAAGTGGTCTCAGAGTATTTACTCATTCCTCATATTAACGGAGCCGGGGAGCTCGCTATTCTGACGGCCTCTATTATTGGCGCGGGCTTGGGGTTTCTCTGGTTTAACACCTATCCTGCATCGGTTTTCATGGGTGATGTGGGATCTTTGCCGCTCGGGGCGGCGTTAGGGACGGTAGCCGTAGTCTGCAAGCATGAATTGTTATTGGTCTTAGTCGGGGGAGTGTTTGTGATGGAAGCGGTGTCCGTGATTTTCCAGGTGGCATCCTTTAAGTCCAGGGGAAAGCGAATTTTCCTCATGGCGCCGTTGCACCATCATTTTGAATTGAAGGGATGGGAAGAACCCAAAGTGGTCGTTCGTCTGTGGATCATTGCGATCATTTTGGGCCTTTTGAGCATCAGCACCTTGAAATTACGATAATCATAGGATCTTAGTGGAACCCTGTGGAGTCATGGAAGCTGTGAAAGTCACTCCGGTGTTTCCCATCACAAGTTGGCAAGGGAAACGGGTCACGGTATTTGGTCTCGGACGAAGCGGGAGGGCGGCTGCCGATCTCCTCCTGGACTTGGGCGCGTTGGTCACCATTGTCGAAGAGCAACCCAGCCAGGATTTTGAGTCTACGTCGAAGTCGTATGGACTTCGAGGTGCTCAGGTGTTCCGAGGAGATCAAGTCGCAGAGGGCTTGAGGGATCTCGATCTCCTTGTGGTGAGCCCAGGGGTCTCCAAGGACCATCTTCTTGTCCAAGAGATTGGCCAACGGGGCATCCCGATTATCGGAGAAATTGAATTAGCCGGATGGTTTCTACAGGCTCCTATCATTGCGGTGACCGGCACCAATGGGAAAAGCACCACGGTTCGCCTCATCGGCTCGATACTGCAACAAAGCGGAAAAAGGGCATTTGTGGGCGGAAATCTGGGTATTCCCTTGTGCGAAGCCGTGCCGAGGCCAGCTCACCCCTCTCCAGCGACTGACTATGAATATATTGTCGCAGAAGTATCGAGTTTCCAATTGGAGACTATCCACCGGTTCAAACCCTGGATTGCCGCATTGTTGAATGTGACGCCCGATCATCTGGATCGACATCCCACCCAGGAAGAATATCGGGCTGCCAAACAGCGGATTTTTGAAAACCAGACAAGTCAGGATTGGGCGCTCATCAATGTGGATGATCCTGTGGTGAGAACCATGGCCTTGTCTGCACGGTCAGGCCTCTGTGAATTTAGCCTTATTCAAAAGGTAAAACAGGGTGTGTATCTTGAGGGAGCCGATATTCGGGCACGGATGCACGGGAAGGAGTTTTCAATTGTTCGACGGGATGCCCTTCCGATGCGTGGAGATCATAACGTCGCGAATGCGATGGCGGCGATGAGTGTCGGCCTGCTGTGCGGGTGCTCAGTAGAAGATATGGTTCTGGCCCTTCAGTCTACTCCGACCTTTGAGCATGCCTTGGAGGTGGTTCGGGAGTGGCAAGGCATCACATTCGTCAATGACTCAAAAGGGACAAATGTGGACGCCACACTCAAGGCCTTGCACAGCTTTGAGGAGCCATTGGTCTTGATTCTTGGGGGAAAAGATAAAGGCGGAGATTTTTCGCAGTTGGCTGACACCATTAAGCGGCAGGTCAAGGGAGTGGTGGTGATTGGAGAAGCCACTCAGAAAATCATCCAGGCCTTGGATCAGATCAAGCCGGTCGCTCTTGCGGCCAGCCTGGAGGATGCGGTGTCGCAGGCCGCGGCGTTCGCGTCAAAAGGAGATGTCGTGTTGTTTTCTCCGGCTTGCGCCAGTTTCGATATGTTTCGGAATTATCATCATCGAGGACTTGAATTTAAACGGGTTGTCGGGGAGCTTCAATAAATGGGAATTCCAGCCATACTCCGACGAAAAAATTCTCACGTCGATTCCCGCGCGTGGGCGGATTTATTCCCGCGGAATCTCGGCATCAGTTCCAAGCGGATCGATCCGCTGATTGTGGGGATTACCCTGGCCCTGTCACTTGGGGGATTGGTCATGGTCTTCAGCGCAAGTGGCGTCATGGCGGAAAATAAATTTACCAATTCCACCTATTATCTCCAACGACAAATTGTCTGGATGGTGCTGGGATTCGGCCTCCTGCTGGTTGGGTCATTGATCGATTATGGTCAGTGGAAACGCTGGATTCCCTTGATTGTGCTGGGATGTGTCGCTGGATTGCTTCTGGTGTTGGGAATAGGCCCTCAAATTAATGGGGCTCGTCGGTGGCTCGCATTCGGATTTTTTTCCATTCAACCCACGGAAATGGCCAAACTGGCCGTCGTGTTGTATCTGGCAGCGTTTCTCTCCAATCCTCAACGACGGGTCACCGATTGGCAGCGAGGGTTTCTTCCCCCCGTGGCGATTGTGGGCTTGATCTGCGGACTCATTGTGGTGGAACCTGATTTAGGGAGTACCGTCGTCATCAGTCTGGTGTTGGTGGGCATGATGTATCTGGCTGGAGCCCGCGTGCGTCACCTGGCGTACTTAGGTCTTCCGATGGTCGTGGGGTTGATTTCGCTCATCTGGATGAGTCCAGAACGATGGGAGCGGATGACCACCTTTATGAATCCCTTCGAGGACCGGGAAGGTGCAGGCTACCAGCTTGTCCAGTCAATCCTGGCGCTGGAAAACGGCGGAGTGTTTGGTGTCGGTCTTGGGCAGGGAAAACAAAAACTGTTGTATCTCCCTGAGGGACACACCGACTTTGTGTTGGCGTTGGTGGGAGAAGAGCTTGGACTTATCGGGACCTCAGGTCTATTGGCGTTGTTTGCCATTTTAGTGTTCAAAGGATTTCGTGTCGCGGCCTTGGCGCCGGATTTATTCGGACGATACCTCGCCTTGGGCATTACCATGCTCCTGGGCATTCAGGCCCTTATCAATGCGGGAGTTGTGAGCGGAATGTTACCGACGAAAGGGTTAACGCTTCCCCTGGTGAGTTACGGCGGGTCCTCGCTGCTTGTCACCATGTTAGCCATCGGAATCCTGTTGAGTATCGCTCGACAAGGGCGAGCCGGCCCCTGATTGAGAGAGGATGTATGAATGAGGGTCGTGATTGCTGCGGGTGGAACGGGAGGTCATGTATATCCGGCTATCGCGTATGCGAAAGAATTTCAACAGCATGATCCTGGTGGGAGCATCGTGTTTGTGGGGACGGGTAAGTCCTTGGAGGGAGAAATCCTCGGAAAAGAAGGGTTTGGCTTTGAACCGATTCAGGTCGAAGGATTTGTGGGTCGAGGGGTGTTTCACATGATTCGTTCCTTCGTTCTGCTCCTTAAGTCGGTAGGGCGGGCTGTTCAGATTCTCCGAAGCCATCACACGGATCTGGTCATTGGCACAGGAGGATATTTCAGTCCACCCGTGGTCTTTGCCGCATGGTTGCTGAACATTCCCAGAGTATTGCTGGAACCCAATGCTATGCCGGGTCTTGCCAATCGGGTGTTAGGCCCATTGGCCGATAGGGTTTTTTTGGCCTTTGACAGTGCCGTTCCCTTCTTCTCGCCTTCTAAGGTGAAGGTGATTGGCACTCCCATCCGCAAAGCGTTTGTGTTGGAGAACGCTCCCCCTCCGCCGAAGAAGGTCTCGCACCTGTTGATCTTTGGCGGGAGCCAGGGAGCTCGGGCCATCAATTCCGCAGTGTTGAAAGCCGTGGAATCTTCAGCGAGGCTGCGCGAACAGGTGACCATGACGCACCAGACGGGAGCCGATGATTATGAACGCGTCAAAGCCGCCTATGAACAACTTGGCATGATGGTGGATGTCCGTCCTTTTCTCTTCGATATGCCCTGCGAACTTGCCAAAGCGGATCTTATTGTGTGCCGGGCCGGAGCCAGTACTCTGGCTGAATTATCGGCATATGGAAAAGTTGGAATTCTGATCCCGTTTCCTCAAGCGACACACAACCATCAGGAAATGAATGCCAGGGCCATGGAAGGGGCTGGCGCCGCACGGGTTCTGCTGCAATCAGAGCTCACGGGGCAGCGTCTGGCAGAAGAAATTGAACAATGCATGACTGATATCCATCACTTACAGGAAATGGCTGGACGAAGCTGGGCCTTGAGGAAAGTTCATGCCACTGAACAGATGGTTCATGAATGTCTCTCCCTTGTGGGACAGAGTGGGTAATGGAAGATAGGGAGAATCGTCTTTTGGAAAGTTTTGCAGCACACAGCAGCGGTTCGGAGAGAAAAGCGAGAAAAATTGACGAGAGAATGTTCAACCTTTAATGAGGAGGGACTCTTGCAGGGAATGAGGGGAGTGTCCTGCCAGGTCAGAGTCTGGGAAATTGAAGGTCGTGGCAGTGTCATGAAAAAGAAGAGCTTTGGAAAACAGAGCTTAGTATGCCGGGCCGGCATTGCCGGTCTTGAGACCATCAGCCCAGACCCACACGCCTTGTGCGCTCATAGGGGGAGGCCGCAGGCGATTGCCCCCAACGATCCTCCCTTCGACTCTGGAAGTCTAACACATTATGTTTCGAAAAATTCAGCACATACATTTGGTTGGTATTGGGGGAAGCGGGATGAGCGGCATCGCAGAGGTGCTTCTCACGCTAGGGTATAAAGTCACGGGTTCCGATATGGGGTATTCCGACAGTATCCGTCGGTTAGAGGAACTGGGGGGGACAGTGTATATCGGGCATCAGGAGTCGAACGTGGAAGGCGCACAAGTTGTGGTGGTGTCATCGGCCATTGCCAGCTCCAACCCGGAAATTCGCGCGGCACGGGCTAGGGTGATTCCTGTCATTCCACGGGCTGAGATGTTGGCAGAGTTGATGCGGTTGAAATTCGGGATTGCCATTGCCGGCGCACATGGCAAGACCACGACGACGTCGATGGTGGCTTCGATTCTGGCGCAGGCCGGGCTGGATCCCACATTCGTGGTTGGAGGAAAGGTGAATGCCATGGGGACTCATGCGCGTCTAGGTCGCAGTGATCTCCTGATTGCGGAGGCCGATGAAAGTGATGGGTCGTTTTTGCGATTGTCGCCCTCCATTGTCGTGGTTACGAATATGGACCGGGAGCATTTAGACCACTATGGAAACATGGAAGGTCTTCAAGAAGCGTTTCTGCAATTTATCAATAAGGTTCCCTTCTACGGTGTGGCGATTGTGTGTGCCGATGATCCATGGATTCGCGGTCTGTTGCCACGCGTGGTCAAGCGGTATCAAACCTATGGCATGAGTGATTTTTCCGGTGTGCTCACGCCTGATCTTTTTGCCACTGAGATTGAGCCCAAAGCTCTTGGTGTGGAATTTCGAGCGCATTTTCGGGATCAAAAGCTTGGCCCTTTCCGCATTCGAATCCCCGGCGTGCATAACGTGTCCAATGCCTTAGCCGCCATTGGGGTCGCCTTGGAATTGGATGTGCCAGTGGATTTGATCCGGGCGGGGTTGGCGGCATTTGCCGGGGTAGAACGCCGTTTCCAAATTCGAGGAGAAAAAAAGGGCATTGTGGTGGTGGATGATTATGGGCACCATCCAACGGAAATCCGTGCCACCCTGGCGGCCGCGCGCGCGGCTTGGCAGAGGCGGTTGGTTGTGATGTTTCAGCCGCATCGCTTCTCGAGGACACGGGATCTCCTCGATGAGTTTTCCAAGGCGTTCGAACAGGCGGATGTGGTGTATGTCATGGATATTTATCCTGCCGGGGAGGTGCCGATCCCCGGGATCACCGGGCAAACCATTGTGGAAAAAATTCAGGCTTCAGGACATCCCGCTGTCCACTGGGTGAATAGTGATCCCGGACTCACATCCCGACTGAGGGAAGAACTTCGGGAAGGCGATATTCTATTAACTCTGGGAGCAGGGGATGTCTGGAAGATAGGCAAAGAATTGTTGGAGACCTTGTAAGCAAGTGTGGTGAGGCATGGACGACGAGGGACGTACAGGTGAAGACCGGGCGACCGACACCAACAGTCGAACGGCTCCAGCGAGCGGTGCAACATGTTCAAGGAGAGATTCGGTGGGGCGAACCGTTGTCACGTATCCTCTCTTTGCAAGTGGGAGGTCCTGCGGATGTCCTGGTGGTTCCCTCCGATGTGGAAGACGTCATTCGTGTCATTCAAGGGGCTCGATCAGAGCAGATTCCCTTCGTCGTGTTGGGTGGGACCAATGTGGTCGTTCGCGATAAAGGCATTCGAGGCATTGTGATGCAACTGAAACAATTGACCCGGATACAGGAGGAAGACAACCAGGTGGTGTATGCCCAAGCGGGAGTGCGGTTGCCACGGCTGATGCAATTTGCGTCCGGCCGCAATCTTTCTGGAATGGAGTGGGCGGCGGGGATTCCCGGAACCGTTGGCGGGGGCGTCGTCATGAATGCGGGGACGCGATTGGGCGAAATGAAAGATGTCTTGAGCGCCGTGGATTTCGTGAATCTTCGGGGGCAGCGCGTACGGCTGAATGCCAAGGATCTGTCTTTTACCTATCGGAAAACAAGGCTTCCCAAGGGCATTGTGGTCGGGGCGTGGGTCCAGTTGACCCTCTCGACCGGAGAGG
>Ga0209536_100001130_pt1 | contig 44148 bp, 51 predicted proteins | sample DeeMarSeWOR28_12_FD_187461 | JGI IMG/M metagenome (GOLD analysis project Ga0209536, IMG submission 187461) | Marine sediment microbial communities from White Oak River estuary, North Carolina - WOR-2-8_12 (SPAdes) (version 2) | ecosystem: Environmental > Aquatic > Marine > Intertidal zone >...
TATCTTTTGAGAGTATATAGCTTTCCTTGAAAAAATCAGGATGCGCATACACATCCACCGCACCTTTCAGATCGAGCACCGGTCCGAGCCCGCCCGTGTGGTCCCAGTGGTGGTGGCTGATGATAATGCCTTTGATGGTGGTAAGATCTTTCCCCAGCACCAGGGCGTTTTCAAGGCCGGCGCCGCGGCCCAGTCCCTGCTCTTTGAGCAGTTCGTATTCTTCTATATAGCCAAAGGTACGGGCGGGCGCGATATCCTTTTCAAAGTCTCCTTGCTGGAGATCGAACGAGCAAGCCTGCTCCCCGACTCCTGGAAAGTTTACCATAAAATGGACCTTAAATCCATGAAAGGGGAGGGCTTCAATCGCGGCTTCTCCGTCGGTAATTTTTATCGGCGCGGCCAGGGCCAAGTAATTGCGGGCTGCGCTTTGTTCTCCGATCCCGGCCTTTCTGAGTGCCTGTGTGTAGGGGAGGGCGCTCCCGTCCAGAATCGGAAGCTCATCCCCGGCCACTTCGATTTGGAGGTTATCGATCTGCAGGCCGGCGATAGCAGCGAGAAGATGTTCGACCACGGCGATTCCGCCAAGGGTTGTTCCCCGGCGGGTATCCTTTACGTTTGCCACGCGGGCCGGGAGTTTTTTCCCATCCTTAATGAAAAGCACTCCGGAATCAGCCGGCGCAGGGCCCACAGAAAGGGATGATTCTTTGCCGGAATGGATGCCTGGGCCGGAAAGCCGGAAGGGATGCAGGATCGTTCTTTGTTTCATCGGGGCTCTGGCCTCCGGATGGGAACATTTTCGCGGTCGCCGTACATTTTGTAATAGCTCTTGATCTTTTCTTCTTTTAATTTTCTCCAGTGTTTGTCATAGACGGTACGGGTGATCTCGGTCTTGAAGGGGACGTCGAGCTCAATAACATCTTTAAGCGACATGGGCTCGTATTCTCCCTCCTCATTTTTCCCGAGGAGCGTAACACTTGAGAACCGGACCTTTTTCCCGGAAGGGGTCCCGTAAATGTGGAAAGAAAGGCTCCTTCTGCTGGCGGCGGATTTGATTAGGACCGGGTAAGGGGTATCATTTTCGAATTTGAAGTCAAGGCCGGGCTGGAAGATGGTTGCGTCGCGACCCAGCGGGTAGATATTGAAATAAAACGAATGATTACGGCGCTGGAGGATCTTGAGATCCGCCAGGGAAACAGCGTTATAGAGAGTGGTAGCGATCTGGCAGGCGCCGCCCCCCAGTTGAGGGACTAGTTCGCCTCCCAGAATAACAAACGCTTCTTTGAAGCCCTTCTCGGGCTCAACATCCCCGAGCGCTTCCGAAACCGAGAAGACTTCTCCGGGCAATAAAAGGGTGCCATCGATCCAGGAGGCGACGAGCTGTATATTATGGATACGGTTGGGAGAATCATGGCTGCCGTAGTAGGTGGTGTAGGTGCCGAGCCGGAAGGCGGGAGGATAGTCCCTAAGGTCATTTTCAAGGATTTCCGGATAAGTGTAATGGACGGTTACGTGGGTAACCTGCTGCCCTTTGTAAAAGTTTTTTTTGAAATCTGACAGGGTTTGGTCTATATCAACTTTTCTGCCTGGGATATGGGGCTCGATATGATAGGCGGCGTCGTCATACACTTCGATCGAGGCATTGCGGGGTTCGGTTTCGATCACTTTTGCCAGCGCGTTCAGCGTTTTTCTAAGGCGTTTCTGATCGATCCCTAATACCAGCGGCGAGACGATTGAGCCGTTTTTCATCCGACCCTGAAGCTCTTCAATATAGTTGCCTTTATGCGTTAACGCAAAGGCTTTCTTTACGGTTTCGTCGGCCAGCAGGAGGACCCCCAGGTCCTCCGGAGGAAAACCATGCTGTTTTCCCTCGACCTCAAAACTTAGGTGGCGAACGTACAGTTCTCGGAGCGGGATCTCTTCGAGCTTACGCCGGGCCTCCCAGATCGAAAGGCCGGATACCTCGACATCATAGATATAGGTGTCCGGGGGAAAAGAATTGCGCGTAATGATAAAATCATAAACGATCATCGAGGCCGCAATCAAGACGGAGGCGATGGCAAATAGGGCTGTTAACTTAAGGAATGTGCGCATATTTTTTGTTTTTAAACAAAGAAGGGAGCCGTTTGAGCTCCCTTCTCTTTTAAGCGATTAAACCGGGAAACCTATGCAATGATCTTCGAGACCGCTCCGGCGCCTACGGTTCGGCCGCCTTCACGGATCGCGAAGCGCGTCCCCTCTTCGACGGCGACGTCGGTGATCAACTCAACCGTCATGACAATGTTGTCGCCGGGCATGACCATCTCTACCTTTTCGGGCAGCTTGATCTCGCCGGTGACGTCGGTGGTGCGGACGAAGAACTGCGGTTTATATCCCGGAAAGAAAGGAGTATGGCGTCCCCCCTCTTCCTTGGTCAGGACGTAAACCTGAGCTTCGAATTTCTTGTGGGGCTTGATCGAGCCAGGCTTGGCCACGACCATTCCGCGCTTAAGATCGTCTTTTTCAACGCCGCGCATCAGCAGCCCGACGTTGTCTCCCGCCATCCCTTCGTCGAGGGTCTTTCTGAACATCTCGACTCCGGTGACGACGGTCTTTTTGTGGGACCCCAGTCCGACAACTTCAACTTCCTCTCCAGTTTTTACTTTTCCGCGCTCAATTCTGCCGGTTCCGACGGTTCCGCGGCCAGTGATCGAGAAAACGTCCTCTACCGACATTAGGAATGGCTTGTCGAGCGGTCTTTCCGGTGCCGGGATGTAATTGTCCAGAGCGTCTAAAAGCTCCTGGATCGGTTTGCAGTCGGGGCCGTTGGGATCGCTGGCTTCCATCGCCTTGAGGGCGGAGCCTTTGATGATCGGGATGTCGTCGCCCGGAAATTCATATTTCTTGAGCAGGTCGCGGGTTTCGACTTCAACCAGATCGACTAATTCTTTGTCGTCGACCATATCGACTTTATTTAAGAAAACAACCATCGCTGGAACGTTAACCTGCCTGGCCAGGAGGATGTGTTCTCGGGTCTGAGGCATGGGTCCGTCGGCGGCGGAAACAACGAGGATCGCGCCGTCCATCTGGGCCGCGCCGATGATCATGTTCTTAACATAATCGGCGTGTCCCGGACAGTCGATGTGGGCATAGTGCCTTTTATCGGTTTCATACTCGACGTGGGCGATTGCGATGGTAATACCACGCGCCTTTTCCTCGGGAGCTGAATCGATCTCTTCAAAGGCTTTTGCCTTGGCCTGCCCTTTCGTTGCCAGATATTTGGTGATTGCCGATGTTAATGTGGTTTTCCCGTGGTCTACGTGACCGATTGTGCCGACGTTTAAGTGCGGTTTCTTCCTTTCGAATTTTTCCCTTGCCATTTTTTTACCTCCTAAATATTAAAATGCTTCGACTTTTTAAGACAATGGGATATTATACAGCATCCCCCCGGGGGGTTGTCAAGCAAATAAGCCCGCGGCCGGAATTGAACCGGCGACCTTTTCCTTACCATGGAAATGCTCTACCAACTGAGCTACACGGGCGTGTCAGGGTATTAGTATATCAGATTATCAGAGAGTCAGACAAGGTCGGATTTTTTCAAGATGGGATCAAAATCATGGTTTTTGAGAGCCCTAGCGGCACCTTCTTCGCGGTCGACCACGGAGATAACTTTTACGACCTTTGCGCCGGCCGCCTCAACCGCTTCGATCGCCTGGAGGGCGGAGGCTCCGGTGGTCGCTACATCTTCGACAATCACCACGTTCCATGCAGATTGGATATGCCCCTCTATTTTCTGTTTTGTTCCGTGGGATTTCTCTTTCTTTCTGACAATAAATCCGGGAATATTTCCGAGTGTCACCACGGCTGAAGTGATCGGGTCAGCGCCGAGGGTTAATCCCCCGATAGCGTCAACCCTTAATCCCTTTATTTTATCGAGGATGATCTTTCCGATCAGCTTGGCGCCTTCGGGGTGGAGGGAGATTTTTCGGCAATCGACATAAAAATCGCTTTTTTTGCCGGAAGAGAGGGTAAATTCGCCGGTCTTAACTGCTCCCGTTTTCTTAAATAGTTGTATGAGCTCTTTTTTCAAGGTTAGTCGGCTACCAGCGCGAATGTGATTAACCCGAGCATAATCAAGGCCAAGCCAATCCCGCCCCTAATAATAATAAGAAGGTCCGGCCACCAGAGGTAAATAGTCCAAACGCCGAGGGCAATGAAGGCGATGGCGATGAGAAGCTTGATGATCTTGCTGAGCATAATATCCCTCCATGTCGAAGATTATCGAGAGGGATTATATCAGTTTTTTAGAACTGAGGCAAGGAATCAGGGGCGGCGGCGATTTCGGAGACCGCTTTTTCGCGCTCAACGATGGTCTGCCCGACGGGGATCTTGGTCCATCCCACATATGTATAGTGAAAGGGGCCGATGCTGAAGGAGATTTTCACTTTATGCCAGTTGGCGTCTTCGGAGATATCGAGCAGGACGACCTCAACCGGGATCTCATAGATGATGTTCGAGTCTTCCGTCGGAGCGGCGTGGAGCTCTTTGACCGAATAATTCAGCGGGCTCTCGTCGGAAGCGACCGCTCCTTGGAGCGCGAAAAAGCAGATGATTAATAGTGCGGCAATCCATTTTTTCATGTTGCTCACCCTCTATAATATATATCGAGTTTTCGACGAGAAAACTTGCGTGTTTCCCGAGGAGCAAGGGATAGCCCTAGGTGGTTTATAATGTCAGAATTTGAGCAGTTCTCGGGCCTTCTTTTCCGCCTCTTCTTTGAGTTTGCGCTTGGCTTCTTCTTCGAGCCGTTTCTTTTCTTCTTCGGCCTTTTTCCTGGCTTCTTCCTTTGCTTTGTCAACCGCCTCGGCGGCTTTTTCCTTAACTTTTTCTACTCCTTTTTCGACGGCTTTTTCGAGGATAGGGAAAGGCAAAGGCTTCTTTAATGATCCCTTGAGCTCAAAGGTCATCTCCAGCCAGCCGTCTTTATCGCGCAGAAGATTATATTCTCGGGAAAGCCCTTGAGTGAGACTCGGAGAGCCCCGCAGGCGAAGGCGGTTTCCGGCGACATAGCGGAGATTTACCAGATCCAACCCTCCGTCAAATCCTACCTGTAAATCACCGCTCTTGAGGGAAAGATTTTTGATATTGGCGATTTGATTTCTAAAGGTAAAGCTGCCCGAAAGCTCAGAGACCTTAAGATCTTGTTTTAGCTTAGCGGTCTTTATTTTGTCGGCAATAGCGTTGATGATCTTCAGGCGTTTGAGTTCCCCATTTTTTAGGCTAAAGCTCCCGTAAGCATTCGCGTTGGCCATAATGTCTTGAGTCTCGACCCCGCGCCCGGAGAGGGAGAGCGAAGCGTTTAGTTTTCCATAAACCTTGTTGGTTAAGTCCTTGTAGTTGGATAGCTTGGTTAAGAAAGTCTCAACCATGGCGTTGGAAAACGGAGAGGCACTTAGCTCGGCAAGCTTGAGATCGGATACATTATAAGATAATCCATAGGCTGCCAGGTTTATGGCGGCTTTCCCGGTAAGGGCGCCGTCAAACGCTTTAATGTTTTTGATGTCGACCGTCAGGAGCTTATTTCTCAAGCCAATTCCTAGCTTAACCTTATTGACTTTCACAGCCTGGAAGGTCAGATCTTCAATATCAACGTTGCCGTTCAATCGGAGACGGGAAGAGATCCCTTTGGTAGCGTTATAAACGGTTTTGGTGAGGACCCCGCGCGGAGCCTTCTCTTTCTTCTCGGTTGCGCCCGCGGTAAAGACGGCTAGTAAAGGATCAAGCGAGAACTTGCTGGAAGATAAAGTAAAATCGACCCACGGACCAGCTTGAAGCTGAGAAACGTTGGCCGAGATATTTGCCTTTTCCCCAGCGATGTTAAGGGTTAACGAAGGAATGTCGATTGCATTCTTTTTCATGTCCGGGTTTATTTTCCCGGAGATGGACAGAGGAATGTCTTTTTCTTTGTAGGTCGCCGTGGCCGAGAAGTCTAATCCGATTGGCTTCACTAATGCGAGGGTGACTCCCGAGACGGTTAAGTCGGCATCTTTAAGCTCGCTGCTGGTTCCAGTTCCATAATCTGTATAGGTAATGCGGCCGTTTCGGATCGAAAACGTATCGACGACCATTGAGAAGGGAATGTCCCGTTTCTCTTTTTTCTGGGGAGCTGGGGTTTTCTTTTTGGTCATGTCGGAGAAGTTATAAACGCCGGCAGCACTTTTTTCGATCAGGATTTCTGGCTTCTCTAGGCGGAGTTCCTTGACAAGGAGTTGTCCCTGGAAAAGCGGCCAGAAGGCGTAGCGCAGGACGATAGCATCAGCGGAGACGAACGGTTTTTTTGCGAAACCAGCGCGGTTGCTGATCGAGAGTTTCTCCAGGCTGATGCCCTTGAAGATATTAAAAGAGACATTTTCAATGGTGACTTTCCGGTTAATAGTTTCGGAAATTTTTTCGGTTGCCAGGTCCTTGATCTTTTCCAGGGGGAAGATGAGGGGGAAGGCAACGGCACTAACGATCAGCAGCCCAACCAGGATCCCGACAGAAATGGATATCCACTTAATTGCTTTTTTCATATTGGTCACCTCGTGGGGATATTATACTACTAAAATGGTATAATAAAAACACTATGAAGAAAGGCCTCGCTATCTTAGGCTCGACCGGATCCATCGGGAAACAAACCCTCGAGATCGTTTCTATCTTCCCCAGCAGCTTAACGGTTGTTGCTTTGGCTGCCAAGGACGAAGTCGATCTTATTGTTGAACAGATCAAAAAGTTTTCGCCCAAGCTGGTTTCGGTTGAGAACGATGACGTGAAACAGAAAGTCGAGCAGAAACTCGGCGCTTCAAAGGTTCAGATCCTGACCGGGCAAGGGGGGATGACCCAGGTTGCGACGGTTCCCGAGGCGAAAATGGTCGTTGCCGCGATCCCGGGAGCGCTTTCCCTGGTCCCGGTGATTGAAGCGGTCAAGGCCAAAAAGGACATTGCTCTGGCCACCAAAGAGGTTTTGGTAGCCGCGGGCGAGATTTTCATGCAGGAAGTTAAAGCAGCCGGCGTAAAAGTTTTTCCGATTGATTCCGAGCATAGCGCCATCCTCCAATGCTTGCAGGGAGAGGATCGAAAAACTATCCGCAAGGTCATTTTGACCGCCTCCGGCGGGCCGTTTCTGAAAACCCCGATCGAAAAATTGGCTTCGATGACCGCCAAAGACGCACTGAAACACCCGACCTGGAAAATGGGGCCAAAGATCACCGTTGATTCGGCGACACTAATGAATAAAGGCTTCGAGGTTATGGAAGCACATTATCTTTTTGGCCTGGACTATTCAAAGGTCGAAGTTTTGATTCATCCCCAAAGCATAATTCACTCAATGGTTGAATTTGTCGACGGGTCGATCAAGGCGCAGTTAGGGGCTCCAGATATGCGCGTTCCTATCCAATACGCGCTGCTCGAAGAAAAGAGAGCGGCAAATCACTGGAGCCGCTTGAGTTTTTCAAAAGTTTCGCAGATGACCTTTCTTCTGCCGGACAAACAAAAGTTCCCCTGTCTTCAGTATGCTTATGATGCCGGAAAAAAGAAAGGAACTCTTCCCGCAGCGCTGAACGCCGCAAATGAAGAGGCCATTAAGCTCTTCTTTAAAGGAAAAATTAACTTCGCTGAGCTTCCACAAAAGATCAAGGCGACAATCGATGCCCACCAAAATAAAGAAAACCCCTCCCTGGACGATATTCTCGCCGCGGACAAGTGGGCAAGAGAAGCCATTTTCACCTGATCAATATTTTTGCCTGAAATTTTATTTTTTATTTACCAATAAATAACTGGGTGAATTGTGCCATCATGAGCAAAGTAGTTGGTGTAGTAATAAGAAGATTTCAAATAAACCGAAGGGTGATCGGTCCGGTTCCCCTTAAAGATAGAGATGTGGCAAGATTCCGTTACGGCCGGGAGACTTTGGTAGCCAGGGGTGGGGAGGGGGAGGTTTTTCGCCAGAAGCAGGCGGGATATACTATGGCGGTGAAGCGGCCCCGCGGTGATGTGCCTCCGCAAAGCATCGGCGGTTGTATGGTTGACTTGTCCGATTATTATGTGAGAAGGGACGGGCAGGTTCTGGTAGAGGTGTCCCACCCAAACATTGTCACTTGTTACGCCGTTTGGGAACAGAACGGCAAAATGCATGTCATACAAGAATATGTTGGGCCGAACCTATTTAAACAGGTGGAAAGATGGGGGAAGGGCAGCAAGCTGCCGCTGCCGCAAGCCCTATTCATTGTTAGGGAGGTAGCCCTGGCGCTTGAGTATATTCACAATCGGAGAATGGCCCACGCAGATATTAAGCCGGAAAACATATTAATCGACCATCTTTTTGAAAGGGATGAGTGGCCGGTGGTAAAGGTCATTGATTTTGCTTTGTCCCGAAGGCCGGGGCAGCGGCTGAGCGTTGAAAGTGATACGCGCATGTATGGTACCCCAAATTATATGGACGAAGACCGATTATTTTACGAGGCGCCGGAGAAAAAACATGATGTCTATGCCCTGGGGATAATCCTTTTTGAGCTGCTGACCGGCCAAGCGGTGGTGGAGGGAAGCCGGCCTTCGCCGGCAAAAGCGCTGCTCAGCATTCGTGAATTAAAAGCAAAAATCCAAAAGGCGGAATTGCCGGGCGAGGCAATTAGGGGGTTGATTTTAAGGATGACGCGGCGGTTGGGAATTATTCCGGATGGGCCGAGTTTGGTGCGCTATATCGACGAGAATATCGGAGACTTGCTGCAAAACACGAGGGGGTTATCTGCTTCTCTTAATCGCTATTTTCGTGAAGTAAGACCATGATTAAGATTCATTTAACCGGACAAAAAGGAATTATTGGTCCCCGCGATATCCGCGCGTTAGATTTTAACCGGAAGAATCTCATCTCGCCCGGCGTGATGAGCGAGGTTTTTCTTCAACAAATAGGCGGCCGCAAGGTTGCAGTAAAAACCGCTCCGCTCTCGGTTCGCGATGGAGGATTTTTTATCGAAAACGAAGCCCGGGTTCTTCGGGCTTTGGGCCACCCCAATATTCCAAAGTTTTACCGCAGCTGGAAGATCGGAAAAAAGGTTTATTTGGCGATGGAATATTTTAAGGGGAGAACAGCGGATTCGATTGTTTTTTCCGGGGAAAAGGAGGCCGCTGGCCGACGGCGTTTGCCGATGGCGATTTTTATTACATTGGCGGTTGCCGAAGCCCTGGCCCACTGCCATGAAAGAGGGATCGTCCACGTAGATATAAAACCGCAAAATATTTTGTTCAAGGGGAATTTTGTTAAGCTGATCGATTTTGCTTTTGCCCGGCCGACCGGGAAATGGCTGGATGTGGAGCGAAAACCGCCGGAGATAAGGGTTTTTGGGACAAATGGGTATTTGTCTATTGACAGGGTCGCGGGAAAACCCCCTCGAGAAGCGGATGACCTTTTTGCCTTGGGAGTATCGTTATATGAGATGCTGACCGGGGAAACCGCGATTGCGGAGAGTAAGTTGACGCAGGATCTGATAGGCTTCGGGCGTAAAATCGAAGTGTTAGATGTTCAGGAGCCGGTTAAGGAGCTGCTCTTTAGGATGACCGGACTAGGCCGCGAATTAAAAGGAGAGGCCGGCCAGGCACTCCACGATGGAAGAGATCTGTTAAATTACTTAAAATCTGAAATTCCTCATATAATTTAGCGGCTTTGCTTTGATTTCTCGTCTATGTTATACTTACCCTCGCTATGCCGAAAAAACCGGACCTAGAAACTTTACGACATTCAACCTCCCACGTTATGGCCCAGGCCGTAATTGAGCTTTTTCCCGGGGTTAAGCTGGGAATTGGACCGGCGATCGAAGACGGATTTTATTACGATTTTGATATGCCCGAGCAAATTACCCCTGAAGATCTTCCTAAAATTGAGAAAAAAATGAAGGAGATCATTAAGGCTAATCAAAAATTTGAGCGCATCTCCATGAAAAAGGCAGAGGCGATAAAGCTCATGGAGGAGCGGGACGAAAAATACAAGGTCGAATTGCTTAATGAGATCGAAGATGACATCGTCAGCCTTTATAAAAACGGCGATTTTATCGACCTTTGCCGCGGCCCGCACATTGAATCGAGCGGGCAGATCAAAGCCTTTAAGCTTCTCTCGATCGCGGGATCCTACTGGCACGGGATTGAGACCAACCCGGTGATGCAGCGGATCTACGGGACAGTTTTTAATTCCGCCAAGGACTTAGACAAATATCTAAAGAACCTGGAAGAAGCAAAGAAGCGCGATCACCGGCGGCTGGGCAAAGACCTGGATCTTTTTTCGATCCACGAAGATGCCGGAACGGGCTTCGTTTATTACCATCCCAAGGGAGCGGCGGTCAGGAACACCATCGAAAACTTTCTTAAAGAGGAAAATCTTAAACGCGGCTATGAACTGGTCAATATTCCTCACGTCGCCAAAGTGGATCTTTGGAATACTTCCGGCCACACTAATTACTACCGGGAAAACATGTATTTCATGCAGATCGACGAGCAGGATTATGTGGTGAAACCCATGAATTGCCCGGGGCATATTTTAATTTATAAGCGCAAGCTGAACAGTTACCGCGATCTTCCGGTGCGCTACTTTGAATTAGGGACCGTTTATCGATATGAAAAATCCGGCGTCCTGCATGGCCTTCTCAGGGTCCGGGGCTTTACCCAGGATGATGCCCACATTTTCTGCCGCTTGGATCAATTGGAAGCGGAGATCATTGACGTGCTTGAATTTATTGATTATACGATGAAGGTTTTTGGCTTTGAATATGAGGTTAATCTCTCCACGCGGCCGGAAAAATTCGCCGGGACAGTTGAGAACTGGGACAAAGCCACTGAGATCCTCCAAAAAGCGCTTAAGGGCAAAAAGGTTCCTTTTGAAATTGATCCCGGAGCAGGCGTTTTCTACGGGCCGAAGATCGATGTGAAATTAAAGGACGCGCTGGGCCGGCTCTGGCAAGGACCGACTGTCCAGGTCGATTTTAACCTGCCGGAGCGCTTCAATCTTACGTATATGGCCGAAGACGGATCCAAAAAGACCCCAGTAATGGTTCACCGGGCAATTTTGGGCAGTATCGAGCGGTTTTTGGGCGCACTGATCGAGCATTACGCGGGAGCATTTCCCGCTTGGCTGGCACCCGTCCAGGTTATGGTGATGGCAATTGCCGACCGGCACAACCCTTACGCAGAAAAAGTTGCTGCGGAGCTAAAAAAGAGTGGGTTTCGGGTAGAATCGGACCTGCGCCGGGAAAAGATCGGGGCGAAGATCCGGAATGCCCTGCTGCAAAAAGTCCCGTACATGATCATTTTGGGCGATAATGAGGAAAAAGACGGGGCGGTGGCAGTTCGGTCCCGCAGCCAGGGAGATTTGGGGGCTAAGAAGCTCGCGGAATTCGCCAAAGACCTCCGCAAAGAGATAGACAGCCGGGCCTGAATCCTATATAATATACGGAGTACGGGGGTTTAACGCACATTAGAGACTACATAATCAATGAACGCATCCGGGGACGGGAAGTCAGACTGATCGATGAAGCAGGGAATCAACTAGGAATTGTTCCAACCCCGGAAGCTTTGAATATGGCACGGGAGCGGGGTCTCGACTTAGTTTTACTTTCCCCAGGAGCCAAGCCTCCAGTTTGCCGCATCGCAGACTACGGAAAGCTTAAGTACGAGCTGAGCAAGCAGGAGAAAGCGGCGCGCAAAGGGCAACGGGCGGGCGTTTTGAAGGAAGTTAAGATCTCGCCAAAGATCGCCGAACATGACTTTAATGTTCGGCTGGCAAAAGCCAGAGAATGTTTGGAAAAGAAATACAAAGTTAAGGTCTCGATGTATTTTCGCGGAAGAGAAAATATATACGTGGACCTGGGCAAAAAAGTAATGATGCGCCTATTGGATGCGTGCGGGGACATTGGGAGGGTCGAGGCGCCGCCGAAAAAGCTGGGCAAAAATTTGTTTGTGGTCATTGCCCCCAAATAGCCTCGCAACAAGTTCGAGGCTCGGGGCGAGGAGAGTTCGATGCCAAAACTAAAAAGCAGAAGAGCAGCCGCCAAAAGATTTAGGGTCACAAAAAAAGGAAAGGTAATGCGTCGCCATGCCGGGATGCGCCACCTGCTCGAGTCCAAGTCTCCCAAATCCAGGAGAAAACTGGGAAAAGCAGGGCAAGTCGCGAAAGCGGATGTCGCCAGGATCCGGTCGATGCTGCCGGGAGGTTAACCGAAAATGGTAAGGGTAAAACGAGGATTCACCGCCCGAAGAAGAAGAAAGAAAATAAGAAAGAAGGCGAAGGGCTTCCGTAGAACGGTCCGGACCCAAACCGCCCGCGTAAAGATATCGACTTACAAGGCGGGCGTCCATGCCACCCGTCACCGGCGCCAGAAAAAAGGCGTCATGCGGCGGCTCTGGATCGCTCGCATCAACGCCGCGGTAAGGCTCGCGGGCATGTCCTACAGTAAGTTTATCTCGGCAGTGAAAAAGAAAAAGATCGCGCTCGATCGTCGCGCTTTGGCCGACTTGGCCGCCAACCATCCAAAAGATTTCGCGAAGATCATTGAGGCAGTAAAGAGCTAATGATTGAAATGCAGGTGGGGGGGCTCGGTTTTGACCCCCGCAACTTATCTCCCATAGTTCTCCTCCGCGACCAGGAGGAAATGAATTTTCTTCCTATTTGGATCGGTGTGTTCGAGGCCGCCGCTATTGCCATGGAGCTCCAAAACGCCAAGCCGCCGCGCCCCATGACCCACGATCTTCTCAGGACTTTTATTGAGAAATTGGGCGGTAAGCCGGAGAAAGTAATAATCAACGACGTCAAGGAGGGGACATTTTATGCTTTGATCGAAGTTACCCGCGACGGCAAGACGCTAAGCGTTGATTCCCGGCCTTCAGACGCGATCGCCCTGGCGGTACGCTCCCACATCCCGATTTACGTTTCAGAAATGGTGATGATGCAGGCCAAGCTCGTGAACGCGGAAAAGGACGCCGAAGAGACAAAAAAATTCAAAGATTTTATCCAGAACATGAAGCCGGAAGATTTCACCAAATATTTCAAACAGGATTAATTTCAGCTTCGCGAGATCAAGAATACCCCGAATACAATTACTAAGATTCCTGCCCAACGAATTAATGATATCTGTTCCCTAAAGAAGATCATCGAGGCAAAAGCGACCAGAACGTAGGCGACGCTGACCATGGGGTAGACAAGGCTTAAGGGAAGCCGGGATAGTACCACCAGCCAGAAGATCGAGCTCAAGCCGAAACTGGCAAACCCAAAAAAGACGTATGGATTCATGAACATCGGGATAATATTTTGTAAAAGTTTAGATACGGGGAAGGCGCCGAAGGCCATCATCCCTTTTTTCATGAGAAGTTGCCCAACGACCGCCAGCAGGATCGAGATCGAAAGAATTAAATAATTAACCATATTGCCCTCCCAATTTAAAGCTCGGACCATTCTATGCTTTTAAAGGGGGGGTTGTCAAACCGGAGCTTTAGGACGACTATTCCCCTTCCTTTATGGCCAACGGCATACAGTTGGTTTTTCCCTTTTTCCCGTACGACCTTGTAGGACCCTTCGCCGAGATCGTTTTTCTCCCCGGCCGCGTATCCGATCAGCCACTGGGGATTATCGGCCAGGTAATAGGGCAGGGCCGTATACCAGGCTGGATTATGCGTTAATTCAACCTTCCCTTTTTCCAATCCCGCTTCGGCCAAATGAAAAGCTTGTTCCCTCACCAGCGCCAAGCGCCCCCCTGCGTAATTATTGTAAACTATGCGGGCGAGAAACGCCGCCAGGACCGCGAAGAGCGATAAGATTATTATGACCAGGATTAAGGCCGATCCTTTTCGCATGCTAATTCCTCAAATAAATAGTGGTTCGGGTGTTGTTCAATTTTATTCCTACCTTTTTTTCTTCCGGAAAATTGAATTCCAGGCTTTGGATCTTATCTTCTGTGGTCAAATAAGATGAATAATTATTTTTCTTCCGTTTAACTTTTTTATTGGAGAGCGAGTATTCAAGTGTATCCGTCCCGACCTTTAGGCGCAGGAGATTTGAATAAGATCCCGGCAATACCGCGGAGGCAGACCTTAAATCGCGCGCGACCCTTAACAGGACTGCGTTTTCAATCTGTTGTTTTTCATGGGCGCCGGCGATCTTCTGCCAGGTTTTATATTCGAATCCGAAAACGTAAATAACCGCTCCCAGAAGGATCATAAAAATGAGAAGCGAGACCAGGAGCTCTACCAGGGTAAATCCATTTTTGCGCATTAGTAGCGGCTCCTTAAGGTCGTAATTTTAAGGGGAACTTTGCCGGGGGCCCATTCGAGCTCGAGCTCAACCTTTAGCAAATCGGTGACGGCGGGAATTACGCTAATTTTTCCTTTGCCGGAAGCAAAAGATCCCCCGTTCAGTTCGGCGACGGCTTCGAAAGAGCGCGATCTTATTTCCTCCGCCTGTGCCTGGAGGGCATAAACGGCCTGATTGAGGCGGAAGGTGTTTTGGACCGAGGCCATGCCTACCTTTAGAAGATAAGCAAGAGTGAGGGCGGCGACCAAGAAGATTGCCGAGGCGACCAAAAGCTCGAGCAGGGTAAATCCTTTTTTACTCAACGCGCACTCTCCCCGCGGACGAAACAATTATCTTGCGGGTTTGCCCGAGCTGGTTTTGTAGGACCAGGCTGCCCGACCCTCCGGGCGGCGGAAACCCCGAAGCCGCGAACTGGATGTTTTTGCTCTCGGAAATTGTAATGCCCGACGGTAAATTAAGCCGGCCCAGGTCCAGGGAAAGCGTCTGGTGCTGAGTGGCAGCTTGCTGCTGCAGCGCCCGGAGGCTCGATGCCACGACCTTGGCTGAAGAAGATAGGATAATTTGTTTTGAGATAGTTTTTATGCCGGAAAAACCGATCGAAAAAAGCAGAGAAATTATCCCAATTACGACCAGAATCTCAACTAGGGTGAAAGCCTTTCTTCGCATGGTCAAACCTCGATTAACAGGTTATCGATCAGGCGCGCTTTCCCAATATAGGCGGCGAGGGCGATCAAGGCTTTTCCTCTTATGCGCTGAATATGGTCCAGGGTCTCGGGGTCGACGACCGCAAGATAATCTAATTTCGTAACGGGTTCCTTTTTGATTGCGGAGCGCATCTGCCGGATAATCTTTTTCGGGTCGCGCGCGCCGTTAGCAATTTCCTGTTTAGCCAAAGAGAGAGCGCGGTAAAGTATCGTGGCCGACTTTCTCTGCTCCGCGGATAGGTATTTGTTGCGGGAGCTCATGGCCAGCCCGTCGAATTCCCGGACCGTCGGTCCGCTAATGACCTTTACCGGCAGGTCGAGGTCTTTAACCATTTTTTTTATTATGACGAGCTGTTGAAAGTCTTTTTCCCCGAAGAAGGCGTAATCGGGGGCGACGATATTCAGAAGCTTGGCAACAATGGTCGCCACGCCGCGAAAGTGGGCAGGGCGCGACGCGCCGCAGAGTTTTTGGGAAAGCCCTTTAACCTCAATATATGAATCGAAGCCGTCCGGATACATATCTTTGGTCCGGGGAAGGAAGAGCATGTCGACATCCAAATCTTTTAGTAATTTTTGGTCGCGCCTTAAATCTTTTGGATAACGTTTAAGATCTTCTTTGGGCCCGAACTGGGTCGGGTTGACGTAGATGCTGACAACTATAATGTCCGCTTTGCGCCGCGCGGCTTCCACCAGAGAGAGATGCCCGGCGTGGAGATAGCCCATGGTCGGCACGAAGGCGATCGATTTGCCGTTCGCGCGCGATCTTTCCGAAAAGGACCACATTTCCTTTGGAGTTTTAGCGATTTTCATGGCGAAATTTATTTTATAAGCCAGAAGCGGGCGATCGCCCAGAGAATGATGGCCAGGATAAGCGCCAAGGCCTTAATATGAATGTTGCGGGTAAGAAAATCTTTAAGCATCTTTGTTCTCCTTCTCCTTGCCCGGTTTCTTGTCGGGGCTGGCTTTCTTGGGCGGTACCGGGCGCTGCCAGGTGGCAAAGTCGCATTTTGGATAATTGCTGCATCCGTAGAATATCCTGCCCTTGCGCGTTTTGCGCTCCACCAGCTCGCCGTCGCATTTCTGGCAAGGAACCCCGGTCTTTTTTAGCATGGGCTTAATGTTTTTGCAGGCGGGGTAGCCGGTGCAGGCGAGGAAGCTGCCATAGCGACTGTGCTTGATGGTCATGGGCTTGCCGCATTTATCACAATTTTCCTGGCCTTCTACCGCTTTGGCTTCTTCTTCCGGCAGGGTCTTCGTAAATTTGCATTTTGGATAACCCGAGCAGGCCATGAAGTCGCCATAACGTCCCTGGCGGATGACCAATGGTTTTCCGCATTTAGGGCAGATCTGGTCAGTTTTTATCTCTTTTTTGACCTTTTCCATTTTTACTTCGGCGTCGGCGAGCGCCTTGGAGAATGGCCCATAGAATTCTTTTAGGGCGGCGATCCATTCAATCTTACTGGCTACGATATCGTCGAGCTCATCCTCGAGAAACGCTGTGAATTTGTAATCCAGAATGCGCGGGAAATGTTTGACCAGGAGACCGTTTACCACGACCCCGATCTCGGTAGGCTTCAATGCCTTGCCTTCTTTAATAATGTAACCGCGGTCTTGAACGTTTGAGATGATTGGCGCATAGGTGGATGGGCGGCCAATCCCTTTTTTCTCGAGTTCTTTTACCAGAGATGCCTCGGTGTAGCGGGGCGGCGGCTGAGTAAAATGCTGGGCCGGGGTAAGCGCCAGAAGCGAAAGCCCTTCTCCTTCATCAAGGTGGGGCAGGGTGCCCGCCAATTCTTTCTCGTCTTCTTCGTCCTCGCTCTCCAGATATACTTTGATAAAACCGTCGAACTTCATGACCGATCCGGTGGCGCGGAACTTGTAATCTTTAGCCGAGATATCGATCGAGGTCTGATCGAAGACCGCTGATTTCATCTGGCAGGCCACAAATCTCTTCCAGATCAGGTCGTAGAGTTTTAGTTCATCGGGCTTTAATCCATCCTTTACTTTTTCCGGGTGCCGATGGACGGAAGTTGGCCGGATCGCTTCATGGGCGTCCTGGGCCTGTTTCTTCTTTTTGTAATACTGGGGCTGTTCCGGCAAATACTCTTTCCCAAAAGTTTCTCCGATGTATTTCCTGACTTCGGTTTCGGCTTCTTTGGCGATGCGGACCGAATCGGTTCGCATATAGCTGATCAGTCCCACGCGGCCTTCGCCCGCGATATCGATGCCCTCGTATAATTTCTGGGCGATAACCATGGTCCGTTTGGCGGAGAAACCCAATTTTCGGGACGCTTCCTGCTGCAGGGTGCTGGTAATAAAGGGGGCCGAGGAATGGCGCTTTTGTTCTTTGCGCATTACTTTTGATACGATATAATCCGCGTCTTCTAGCTCCGCTGCGATCTTCTTGGCTTCGGCCTCGGATTTAATGACCGTTCCTTTTTCCTTAGGCCGAACCCCCAGGCTTTCTTCGCCCTTTGCGATGAGCTTTGCGGTGAATTCGGATTTTTCTTTGTTCGAAAGGTTGGCGACAATGTCCCAGTATTCTTCGGGCTTGAATTTTTGGACCAGGACTTCGCGCTCGCAGATAAGCCGAACCGCGACCGACTGCACTCTGCCTGCCGAGAGGCCTTTCCGGACCTTTTTCCAGAGAAGCGGGCTTAGTTTGTATCCCACGATGCGGTCGAGGATGCGGCGCGCCTGCTGGGCATTAACGCGGGCCAGGTCGATCTCGCGGGGGTTCTTGACGGCATTATTGACCGCTTCCTTGGTGATCTCGTTGAACTCGATCCTTTTGATCTTCCCGTCTTTGCCAAGCAAATATTGGAGATGCCAAGCAATGGCCTCGCCTTCACGGTCGGGGTCGGGAGCGAGGAAGATGACCTGTGCCTTGTTGGCGGCCGCCTTGAGCTCTTTTATGTTTTTTTCTTTGCCCTTTATAATAATGTAGTTGGGCTCAAAGTCTTTGTCGATTTTTACCCCGATCGATTTGCGGGGCAGATCGCGCACATGTCCGCCGCAGGCCTTTACCTCAAAGTCTTTCCCCAGGAACTTCTTTAAGGTCCGGGCCTTGGCGGGCGACTCTACAATTACCAGTTTTTTAGCCATAACAATTGTGCCATGTTAACAGACGCGCTTTTATATGTCAAACACCAGCAATCTTATTGCCACCTCGACTTTGCCCCTCGCTTCGCTCGTGGCTCCGCTCGGAGCAAGCAGATTTTTACTATAATATTGATAAAAATAAGAGTTTTAGGTTTATCCCGAGCGAGTGTAGCGAGTCGAGGGAGTGTCGAGATCTCGACACTCAGCGACCGAAACGCTTCCTAAGCTCGGATTCGGTGATCTGGGTCATCGTCGGCCGGCCGTGAGGGCAGGTTAGTGGGTTCTCGGTCGCATAAAGGTCTTTGATCAGTTGGTTCATTTCCTCGAGGCTCAGCTTATCTCCGGCTTTGATGGCGCTGTGGCAGGCGACCAGCTTTCGGATCTCTTCCTTTTGTTTTTCGGCTTGAGATGATCGGCCGAGGCTGCCGAGATCGGAAATTATATCGGCCAGGAGCTGCTTTGGGGGAGCCTTAGCGGAAACGGCGGGAACCGACCGCATTATGTATGCATTATTCCCGAAGTCTTCAATATCAAAACCCAGGCCTTGCAATTGTTCCAGGTTTTCCTCAAGGATCGCTTTTTCTTTTGGCGCAAAGTCTATATTTTCGGGAACGAGCAGGATTTGTTTATTGATTTCTGTAATTTGCCGGCAAAGGCGGTCGTAGAGTATCCGCTCGTGCGCGGCGTGCTGATCGAGGAGTATCAAGTCTTCCCCATCGGTGCAAATGATGTAGGTTTCTTTGTGTTGATAGATGGGGAATAACGGATGAAGGGCGGAGACTTCGAGTTCCGCTTCGTTTGGGACGAGGGACGAGGGTTGCGGGACGTCGAAAAGATTTGTGCTCTGATAATCTGCTACCCTGATACCCTGATCTTCTCGTTCTGATATTCTGATGTTCTGATCATCTTTAATAATATCCGACAGCCCTATCTTTACCGCATCACGAACTGCCTGCATTATTTCATTCGTCTTAACAAATTTAACCTCTCTTTTTGTCGGATGAACATTGACGTCGATCTGTTTTGGGTTGATGTCGATAAAAAGGATCGCCACCGGATAACGGTTGTGGGGGATTAGCGTTCGATAGGCGTCTTCGAGCGCGCGATTAAGAAGGAAGTTCCGCACGTATCTTCCGTTAACAAAAAAAGTTTCGTAGGACTTGTCGATCCGCGTTAGGGTTGGAGGGCCAAGAAGGCCGTAAATCCTGCCCTGTTGGAAACGGTAATCATTATCAATTAGGTTTTTGGCCAACTCAGCCCCATAGATCGCGACCGCGGCATCTTTTAAGCTCCCGGTCCCCGGAGTGCTGAGCAGCGGTTTGCCGTCGGAAATTAATACAAAAGAAACATTTGAGCGGGCTAACGCATATTTTGAGACGATATCTCCGATGTGTCCCATTTCGGTGGCGGGAGACTTCATAAATTTTTTGCGGGCGGGAGTATTGAAAAAAAGATTTTTGATCGAGACCGTTGTTCCCCGCGGCGCTCCGGCGTCCTCAATTTTAATTTCTTTTCCGCCTTCGGTTTTCAGGCAGGTCCCGGAAGTGTCCGCATTGCTTATTATTTCGAATTTAGAGACACTGGCGATCGAAGGGAGGGCTTCGCCCCGAAAGCCCAGGCTTTGAATATTGAAGAGGTCATCCAGCCTGCTGATCTTTGAGGTCGAATGGCGCTGGATCGAAAGCTCAACCTCGTTTTTTTCCATCCCGCGGCCATTATCGGATACCCGGATCAGTTTTCGGCCGGCGTCTTGAACCTCAACCTTTATGCGCGTGGCGCCGGCATCCAGGGAATTTTCGATGAGCTCCTTTACCACGGAAGCCGGGCGCTCAACGACTTCACCGGCAGCGATCTTGTTAATGAGGTCTTCCGGAAGTATCTGGATCTGGGGATGCATGCGCTAATTTTAGCTTATTTCCGGCCTAAAACCAAGATAGGGGCCGGGGCCAGTCGTTGTCATCGTAAATTTTATCCAGTTTGGCGAGCGCGTCTTCCAGAAATTCCGGCCCGTGGCCTTTCCAGCTGCGGTGGGCATTCTCCTGTTTTTCCATTAATTTTTTTTCGGTTTCCCGGTAAACTTTCTCCGCGTCTTCTCCATTCTCGACCCTCTTGGCGGCCGCGGCAACTATATCCCCGGCTTCTTTTTTAAGTTTTTTGCCGGCTTTGCTAAATACCTTCCCGGTGTAGCGGACGGCGTAGCGCTCATAAGCGATCTCGGCGCGCCTCTTATCCCAGGGGGTCACAGCGTTTTCGAAACGTTTCGCGACCTCCATGTACTCCGGATCGACCTCGGTCGGCGCGATGTGCTGGATGAGGACTACGGGCTCAAGCATGACCCAGCAGTCGTCTTTTCCCTGGAGAGCCTCTTTATTATCGGGGTCGATCTTTAAGACTTCGTCATAGACCTTTTCGGCTTCTTCATATTTTTCGGCGTACTTTAGTTTGTCGGCCTCCGCCAACATCGAGGAGATATCTTTGGCCGCGCACATCGATACGAGGATGAGCAATATTGGGACCAGCGCAATTACTTTACTTTGCATAATAGCTTTGCCAGCTTTTTGATCGGGAGCCCGACCACATTATTGTAGTCTCCAATGACGCTAATCCCAAATTCATCTTCGATCTCCTGGATCCCGTAGGAGCCGGCCTTATCCATGGGCCGGCCGGATTTTACGTACGCCAGAATTGTTTGTTCCGGGACCTTTTTGATCCTGACTTTGGTGACCTCAAAATCGGCGCAGGCCTTGAAGGTTTCAGAATTAACAACCGCCAATCCGGTGATCACCCGGTGGACTTTGTCGGAAAGGTTTTTCAGCATTTTGACCGCTTCCTTTTTCGTTTTTGGTTTTCCGAGGATCTTTTTCCCCAGCACGACTATTGTATCGGCTCCGATCACGATCGCTTCCCGTTTTCTCAGGGCAACTTCTTCGGCCTTGGCAATGGCTGCTTTTACAGCAAAGCCTTCAGGGGTTTTTGCAGAGAGAGTAGATTCGTCAAATCGGCTGGGGATGACCGTAAATTTTCTGACAATTTTGCGCAGGAGCTTCTTTCTGCGGGGAGAAGCGGAGGCCAGAACATATTTTTTTTTAGGCATGGCCATGCATTATACTCGCAGATTGGCGAAGATTCAAATTTGGAGACCAGCCTCGAGCGACGTGAGCGCCCGAATAGCGCTCTGGTCAGAGCCAGACGGGGAGGCATGCTGCTCAAAGATTTGTCGGGTTCTTTGGGCGGAATTTTTTATCTTATCCCGCAGGTCGTTGGCCAGAACATTTTTGATGGCCAGGGCGGCTTCGGCGGCCGCTTGAACATTTTGTATGTCTTCGTCCACCATGATAGTCCGGTTTATGGTCTCTCCGATGGAGCGCACCATCGGATGGTCTTTAATAAGAAGCTCTATCCCGCTGAATAATTCAAAAGGAAGAACGGTGAGCGCGGTAAGGGCTGCCCATTTTTCTTCTTTGTCCCCCTTGGCCATCTCTTCAGCGAATTTAATTGCCTGTTCCACAAACCCCATTCCCGGGTGATTGCTGAAGAAGAGCACCAGTTCGTCGAGGATATGATTATGGAGGCCTTCATTTTTTGATTCGGGAAGACTCCGCCAGGCGGGAAGACAGAGAAATAAAAGCGCCAGCTTTTTGCCGGGAATGTTTTCGTTCCTGATCAGATATTTGAATTTGCTTTTGTCGTAAATTTTTGACCGATCGAGCTTTAAGCCGGGATAGTCAACATACCCGCGATTTCTTGGTATTCCCGAAAGAGTAACCGACACACACAACAACTCCTTAAATATTTTCTATGAGAGAGGCGACCTCTTTTTTTATTTGGTCTCTTGTTTTGCGGAAAAAGACAACCTCTTTCCCCTTGGGGTCTTCAATCTCCCAGTCAAGTTTCATTTTGCTCGGATAGAAAGGGCAAACGTCCTGGCAGCCCATCGAGACCACATAGTCAAATTCTCTGTGGGGGAGATCGGCGAACCCCTTTGATTTTTGGCCTGTAATATTTATGCCGATCTCTTTCATAACTTGAATCGCGCTTGGATTGACCGCCCCCGAAGGTTTTGAGCCGGCGGAAAAGGCTTCGACCTTATTCTTTCCAAGCGTTTTTGCAAAACCTTCGGCCATCTGCGACCGGCAGGAATTCTCAACACAGACAAATAGGACGCATTTCATTTAAAAGTTTTCAGCCAGGATCTCATAATATGCCCGCGGGTGATTGCAGGCCGGGCAAACATCCGGCGCTTCTTTACCTTCGTGAACGTAACCGCAATTTCGGCAGTGCCATTTAACGGCCTTGTCGCGCTTAAACGCGGTGCCGTCTTTGATGTTTTTGAGAAGCTTTCGGTATCTTTTTTCGTGCTCTTCTTCCACTTCGGCGATTTCTTTGAACTGGACGGCGATCTCTTCAAACCCTTCTTCGCGGGCGACTTTTTCAGCGTCCAAATAAAGTTTAGACCACTCCAGCTTCTCGCCGTCGGCCGCTTCCTTGAGATTTTCTTCGGTTGTGCCAATGAGCCCGGCCGGGTAAGATGCGGTTATCTCAACATCGCCGCCTTCCAGCAGTTTGAAAAAGCGCTTAGCGTGCTCTTTTTCATTGTCAGCAGTTTCAAGAAAGATTGCCGCGATCTGCTCATAGCCCGCCTTCTTGGCAACGCTCGCAAAATAGGTGTAGCGGTTTCTCGCCTGCGATTCCCCGGCAAATGAAGCCAGTAAATTTTTTTCAGTCTTAGTTCCTTTTAAACTTTTTCCCATTTTAGATTACCTCCTGATGTTTTTCTTTGATGGCATTGGCCAGATTATCCAACGCCTTGAAATCATCGTCTTTCGGGAATCCCTTGGTGACTACCGGATCAAGCAATTCGACTTTTAGGTTTGGGATTAATCCTTTTAGGTTGTCGACCAATTTTCCTCCCCAACCGTAACTTCCAATAATTGATACATATTTCGTTTTTGGCCGTAAGGCGTTGGTTAAATAAGCAGCATAAACAGCTAGCGGGTGGGGGCCCGCTAATACAGTTGGCGATCCAATTACTACCGTGGCAGCATCAACCAGCGCCATAGCCAACTCCCCTAAATCCATATTCGCCAAGTTGAAGGCCTTGACCTTTAACCCTTTTTTCTCGAGGGAATCAACGAAGTAATCGATCATTTTTCCGGTGCTGCCGTGCATCGAAACATAGGGGACAACCACTTCATTTTTAACTTTTTCCGATACCCAATCTTTATAAGCGTCAACGATCATCCCTGGGTGATCGTGCACCGGCCCATGGCTGGGCGCAATAATATCAATCTTTAAATCCTTGACCTTTTCCAGGTTTTTGCGGATGCTGACCTGGAAAGGCATCATGATCTCGGCATAATAGCGCTTGGCCGCTTTATAAACATGCTCCCGGTCCTTTACGAACAGGTCGCTGAGCGCAATATGGGACCCAAAAAAGTCGCAGGGAAAAAGGATTTTGTCCTCCCGCAGATAAGTGCACATGGTTTCCGGCCAGTGGACCCATGGGGTAAGGACGAATTCAAGCGTCTTGTCTCCCAGCGAGAGCGTTTCCCGGTCTTTTATGATGATAAACTTATCTTCCGGGACCAGGAGGTGATCTTTGAGCAGGTCTTTACACTTGGCATTGGTAACCACCTTGGCCATGGGATAAAGATCGAGGATGGTGGGGATGGCGCCGGAGTGGTCCTGTTCGCCGTGATGGGAAATTACGTAGTCAATGTGTTCTACCTTGAGCGACCGTAGATTATCAACCAGTACCTTTTCCTTGGCCGGATCAACGGTATCGAGCAGAGCAATCTTTTCGCTTCCCTTAATAAGATAAGCATTATAGCTAGTGCCGTCTGGCAGGGGGATCAGCTCATCGAAAAGGCGCCGCTCCGGGTGCGGTGCGCCGACGTAATATATATTTTTCTTTAGTTCTTCGACTTTCATTGCTGCGCGCAGGGCTCAAACTGGTCTTTGCCTGCTCCGCACATGGGGCAGACCCATGTGTCCGGAATATCTTCAAAAGCGGTTCCTGGAACTACGCCATTATCCGGGTCGCCGGCAGCCGGGTCATAAATATAGCCGCAAACTTTACATACATATTTTTTCATGGTTTTATCCTTTCTTGTGGGACCAGAGGCCATGCAGGTTGCAGTATTCCCGCGCGGCGATGCTTGCGCCGGTCACTTCAAAAAACGCTTCGGGCTTGTCCCCCGGTTTAAGGAATTTCCTGTAGGAAGAACCATCGACCACCAGTTCAATCCATTCAATATAATGTTTTTCCTCCATCGGGTGGGGGACTGAGCCAACTTTTACCAGATATCCATTTCCCTGATCTTCGATCACCGGAACGTGTTTTTCTTTGGCCGCGTCGACGGTATTTTCTTTCATCAATTTCATTGGTTTTCCGCAGCAGACCAATGCGCCTTCCCCTCCGTGGAGGACCTCAACGATGTTCCCGCAAAGCTCACATTTATATATCTCTAATACTTTTGCCATTTTTCTCCTCCTTATATTCCGAGCAATTGAGAAAGCTCAACAACGTGTTCTTCTTCGTCAATAATTACATGTCGGATCTCATGCTCGAGGGTTTCAAACTCATATTGCAGGTCTTTTTTGTTATCGATAACCTTCTGGTAGATCTGCTTATAAAAGTCGATGGCGTCTTTTTCACCCTTAAGATTGACTTCGAGGATCTTTTTCTCATCCTGGGCGCGGTGAGTCTCGGCCAGGCTCATGGCCGGCTCGCCGCCCAGGTAGGCGCCGATCAGGGTGCGGAATTTTTCTTCGTGTTTGAGCTCGTCTCCCGCGATCTCTTTGATGCGGGCGATTACGGGTTCAGAATGGATTCCTTTCAACAGTTCGGCGTGGGCTAAATATTGTATTCTTGCCGCATGTTCTAGCTCGAGGGCCCGGTTCAGCAATTTTATTAATTCTTCTTTGATTTTTGCCATCTTATTTGCTCCTTTTTAAGCAGTCTTTACAGATCCCTTTAAAATATAAATGAACTTCGTCAACCTGGTTTCCGGATATCCTGTTTTTTATATGGGGACATTTCACCTCCTCAATATCATATATTTTATTGCATTTCTTGCACTGGAAGTGCGAATGCGGGCGGGTCTCAAAATCATATCTTACATCATTTCCTGAGATGGTCAAATGTGAGATCAGGCCGTTGTCGAGCAGGAGGGTAAGGGTATTATAGATAGTGGTTTTTGAGATCGTAGCGATCTCTTTTTTTAGGGCTGCATAAATTGCGTCAACCGTCGGGTGCGTGCGATGGCTGTCCAGATATTCGAGCACCTTAAGGCGGTGGAAAGATGGGCGGATTCCCTTGTTCTCCAATTGTTTTTGTAATGATTCCATATTTGTAATTATTACATATATCTGTTATGCTTGTCAAGGGGTAGGTGGCTTGCTAGAATCGGGCATCTAAGATAGGAGGAATAAACATGAATGATCTAATTGCGGATACCAAATTAGCGATTGAGCTCGAGAAGAAAGGGTATGATTTTTATACGGAGACGGCAAAGAAGACTAGCAATCCTTTAGCGTCCTCAACCTTAAAGAGCTTAGCCGTCAGGGAGATGGAGCACTTGAACAGGGTAAAAGAATTTTACCAGGATATTGCCGGAGAAAAGAAGTTGAAGTCTGACTGGCTCAAGGGCGTCGAAATCCCTCCTAAAAAAGAGGAAATACTTAAGCCAATCCTGCAAAAACTCAAATCAGCATTGGATAAGAAGTTTGAAACAGATAAAGAAATAAATGACGCCTATATGATCGCCGAAGGCCTTGAGCGCGATAGTTTTAATTTGTACGACAAGATCTCCAAGGAAAGCGATAATGAAATAGCCAAGAAGTTTTACGCCGCGCTGGCCCAGGAAGAGCGCGAGCACTACGCGATCCTCGAAGAAACCCTCCAATATCTAAATAATCCCGGCGACTGGTTTAAAAAAGAAGAGCGCTGGATTGTAGAAGGTTAATTTTTATAAAAAAAACACTCCCGCTGTTTAAAGGCGGGAGTGTTAGATGAGCAAGAATTAATTGCTTTCTTAGTTAATAAGGTAATTTAATTCGACCCATGAAATGTTACTACCACTTACATAAACAACTGATCCGTCTTTTGCGCCAGTAAGCGGCATTGAGTTAACGCCAGTAATCGAAAGCCAATAGCTTCCGGCTGTGGCAACTTCAGCAGAGGTTATAGTAACCGAAGTTTGAGAAATAGGAATTACTCTTTGATATCCTTGACCAGAGCTGTTAACAATCAAAATATAAGTATGGGTTGCTTCGTGGGTTGTTGAACCTTGATATCCTACTTCCCAACTCAAGGTGAAAGGCCGCGTAGCGCCAAAAGCTGGAGATCCGTTAGTGTAGCTGGGGTTAGGAACTTCGGTAGGAGAGCCGGTTATTGTAGCATCCGTGGTTTCTATCTCCAAAGCGAGCTTATCTCCAGCTGCTGAAAAAGCGCCGCCGGCGGTGCTAGCATAACGACCTGGGATAGTCGAATGGGGTAAATTTAGGGATGTTCCCTGGGTTTCATTGGTTAGAGTTACAGTTGCATCAGTAATCGCGGTCCCGCTGATTGGAGTAGCGATATTGGCGAAATTGATGGAGCCATTTTCCATGACCCATACATAAGGAGATCCTGAGGTTACGCCCAAAACGGAGATGTTCGATCCGCCACCGCCAGTACTCCCACCACAGGAAACAATAACGAAACTTGCCAGAGAAACCAGAACCAAACCGATAATCGCTTTTTTCATTGTCCTTACCTCCTTAGGTAATCTGCATATAATTATAACCCTTTGATTTTAGGAGTCAAGCTTTTCTGCTATAATGTCCAGCATGGAGAAGGAATTCTTTTATTTTGGCGCGATCCTGATCACAGCTTCTCTCCTGGCCCTGATCGCTATCCGCTTTAAGCAATCGACCATCGCGGGCTACCTTTTGGCCGGCGCGCTGGCGCGTTTTTTCCTAAAGCCGTCGCCTTCTTTTGATTTTCTAGCTTCGCTGGGCGCGATCCTCCTTCTTTTCTTTGTTGGACTTGAGTTTTCAATGAACAAGGTCCGCGGGCTGGGGAAAAAGATTTTTCTCCTTGGCGGGATCGACCTTTTAATTAATTTCCCGCTGGGCGCTGCCTGCGGTCTGCTTTTCCGCTGGAGTCCGATGGAAGCCTTGTTCCTTGGCGGGATTGTCTATATCAGCAGTTCCGCAGTAATTTCAAAGCTCCTGGTAGACGCGGGCTGTATGCCGAGAAAGGAAACCCGAACGGTTTTGGGCATTTTGATCGTCGAGGACATTATTATGGCGGTGGTTTTGGCGATTTTCTCAGCCTTGGCCTATAAGCCCGTCATTGAACTTCTGCCCCTCTCGCTGGCGATCGCTAAAGCCGTCGCTTTCTGCGGAGTCTTCGTGGTCTTTGAGAAACCGATCCGATCGATCCTCAATTTTGTCCTCAACGTCGAACAGAACGAAATCTTTATTTTGGAAATAGTTGGGATCATCTTTCTCGTTTCGCTCCTGGCCAAGTTCATCGGCCTCTCAGAGGCGATTGGGGCTTTCTTTATCGGCTCCGCCATGGCCGAATCCCACCATAAACACCGGATTAGACAGCTGCTCGAACCATTAGGATTTTTTGCGGCGGCGCTTTTCTTCCTCTCCTTTGGATTGCAGGTTAATTTATTGTCAGTTAATGCTTCGATCCTGACGATCGTGGCGGTTCTGATCGCGGTCTCGATCTTTGGCAAATATGTGACCGGCCTGTTTGCGGCGCCGATTGAAAAGTTAAGTTTTCAGGAGGCCCAACACGTTGGTTATAGTTTATTTTCACGAGGAGAATTTTCGATCTTGATCGCCAGTCTTTTTATTGCCGAAGGAGCAGCCGGCGGAATCCGCGAAATAATCGCGATCTATGTTTTTGCGCTGATGATTTTGAGTACGTTCCTGATCAAGAGGTACACGAAAGTCTGCAAGATCGAAGGCGAATTTCCCGGCTAGATATCGATTCCCAGAAAATGCCGCACGAGCAGGCCGATCCCAAAGCTGAGCGCCGCCACGCCGAGGCTCACCGCGACCATTTCCAGGAACCGCCGCTTAAACGACACTTCCCGCACAACGGCAAAATAGAAAGTGAAGACCAGAATTAATAAAATTGCCCCGCTGATCGAGATGCTGATGGCCAGGAAGGGATTTCCAAGCAGCAAAAAGGGGATAATCAGCACGGCCACCGCCAGCACATAAGCGGAGCCGGTATAGAATGAGGCCTTGAAAGGATTTTTGTCACCGCCCTCGGCTTTGGTCGAAAGATATTCGGAAGCGCCCATAGAAAGCGAGGCGGCAATCCCGGTGATCAACCCGGCAACGCCGACCAATTTGGCATTCTGCAGGGCGAAGGTCAAGCCGGCGAGGGTGCCGGTCAGCTCGACCAGCGCGTCATTCAACCCGAGGACGACGGAACCGATATATTTCAGCTTCTCCTCGTCGATCATGGCGATAAGTTTTTTCTCATGGGCCTCTTCTTCCGCCTTAATTATTCTTGCTTTCGGGATTGCTTTTATAACTTTCGCGTAGGCCTTCTGGGCGCCCTCTTCACCGGCTTCCATAAGTTTAATGCCGAAAGTTACCCCAAAGATCCGGGCGATAAATACGTACCAGATTATCTTCAGCCGGTCGGGTGAAACCTCCTGGCCCGAAAATTTCTTCCAGATACTGTAATGACGCTTTTCTTCCCGGGAGATCCTTTGAAGAACTCTTTTATTGGCAGGACTTTTCTCGATCTTCGCCAGGCGGGCATAAATATAATGTTCGGTGATCTCGTTTTTCTGGAAGGTTATGAGCTTTTCTTTGATCTGTTTGCTGATAGCGGCCATTTCCTCTCCTTAATGGGTCGAGAGATATTTAAAGGCGGCCATGGTGGCCTTGGCGCCGTCACCGGCGGCGACAACGATCTGTTTGGCGGGAACGTCGGTTACATCCCCGGCGGCCAACAGTCCCGGGACCGAAGTCTCGGCCGCACAATTGATCTGGATCTCGCCCTTTTTATTTTTATTCGCAATATTAATAAATTCGGAATTTGGGACCAGGCCAATCTCTACGAATGTTCCCTGAACATTTATCTTTCTCATCTTGCCGTTTTGTTCGATAACGAGCGCATTCAGGAATTTATCGCCCTGGACCTCTTTAACCTTGGCGTTATTTATTATTTCAACATTGGAAGCGGCCGTGACCTTTTCCTGCATTACAGGGTCGCCGGTCAGGGCAGGGGTATTATTAATTAAATAGACCTTGGGAGAGATCTTCATCATCTGGAGAGCGGCATCGAGGCCCGAGTTTCCTCCGCCAATAACCGCGGTGTCTTTGCCGGAGAAAAGAGGCCCGTCGCAGGTGGCGCAGAAGGTAAGTCCTTTATTTTTGAATTTTGCTTCACCGGGAACATTAAGGAGGCGGGGGCGCTTTCCGGAGGCAACGATCAAAGTTTTTGATACGAATTCGCCGGCTTTATCCGTGATTACTTTGAATCCAGCCGTATCTTTTTCCACTTTGGTGACGCCGACGCCTTCTTTGAGGTCGAAGGAATATTTTTCCATGTGTTCTTTGAATTTAATGGCCAGCTCGGGGCCGGAGATGAGCTGGTAGCCGGTGTAATTTTCGATCTCGCCCGACCAGGCGGCCTGGCCGCCGATGTCCCGGGAGATCACCATGAAATTAAGCCGTTTGCGGGCGGCGTAAACTGCCGCGGTGATCCCCGCCGGGCCGGCGCCGATGATAATCAGGTCTTTGACATCCATTGTTGCCATCTTACTAATTTGTTTCCCTATTTTCAAGTTGTTATAATATTCGCATGGGAAAAGACTGGGTATTTTGGGCGATGGTTGGCGCCTTTATCCTGCACGCGCTGGAAGAGCAGTTTGCTGCCGGCGGGTTTTTGAAGAATTATAATGATTATTTGAAAAAGATTGGCCGGGCGCCTAAGTCTTTCCAATGGTTGTATTCGGTGATGCTTCTTTACGCCCTACCGGGGACCATTATTGCCGCTCTGATCGGCAGCCGGATACTGATTCTTAGTTTAGGAGTGATGTTTGGCCTCTTTATCAATGCGGTCGCGCATTTTGTCCTGATCATTATGTCGAGAAAGTATTCGTCCGGCACTTTGACCGGAACATTTATCATTATCCCCCTAACCATTTATTCATATTATATCTTTATGAGCGGGGGACAGCTTTCTATCACCGGCGCCCTCTGGTCTTTTCTGGTCGGCGGCCTTTTTAATATCCCTACCATTCCCTATAAAAAGCTTGAAAAATAGTTTCCCCGAATATTGAAATCCTGCCCCGGAAATATCGAAATAGTAGCGAGATGAAGCGCTTATTTTTGGGGATATTAATATTATTTATGCTGTCCGGCCTGGCAGCGGCGAAGGACCTGCGGGCGGTGAAGCTCAAAAGGTTCCTCGACCGCTATCCCTGGAGCCCGCTGCGCGGCCATGAGCATGAGATCCTTTACTGCGCGGACCTTTTTGGGGTGGACTACCGCTTATTTGTGGCGATCGCCGGGGCAGAAAGCAGCTTTGGGAAAAGCTATCCGGTGCAGAGGAATAATATGACCGGTTATCTGGACGGCTGGGCAACTTTCGACTCGATCTACGACAATATTTATGAAACGACCAAGCTGATCGGAACCCGCCATTATTATAAAAAATTCCGGAAGACCAAGGATATCTGGGACCTGATCCACGTTTACAAGGGGGTTCCGCCCTACGACGATTACTACAAAAACCTGCGCTTCACTTTAGACGCGATCACGGCCGTCGATATCGAAGACGTGCGGATGGAAGAAGCGATGAAGGTAACAAATCTGAGAATAAAAGATTTCTCGGAAGCCCGCATGATCCTGGCAATGAAGGAAAAGATCTACGGCTGGCATTCGGTCCGTTACGACCTTTACCCATGCGGCCAGACGGTTACGATCGACGCTTTGCGGGCCGGGCGGTGAGGTGATCGAATGAAAATTCCGCCAAAAAAATCGATTAATGTCGATGGCCAGCCCGCCTGGCATGCGTTTAAACTGACTTTTATCCTGAATCGAGGCAGTATCCGGCCGTTTATCCAATTCCACTCCTCTTTTTACGGAAAATTCGTTTTTAATAAATTGACGCAAAGATTAGCGGCAGCTTTTGGAGAAGAAGATAAATGTCATTCAGCGATCGCCGGGTCAGTTGCCGATAGGGTTGCCGGCAATCCTCATCTGGTCGGGGCCGAGATCGAATTTAAAAGGGAAGGAGGGCAGCTCCGCTTTGAGCTTGAAGGAGCGTCCGGTTCCTATGGAAGGCCATCCCGGAACGAAATGAAGATGGTGGCCGAATATATTGCGGATCTTATTTCTGCGTCCGGTCTGGTAGCCCGAAGATCCTCGATCGTCATAAAATTTGATGAGGGGAATAAATATATCATAACCGCCTTTTTAGATTAGTCTCCGCAAGAATGTTATAATAATAATAATGTTAGACCGCTCAGTTTATATCCGCCGCAGGATTGTTGTTGGAATTATTGCCGTGCTTTTACTGGGCGGGATGGTTTGGGGAACGGTCTCTGCCGTCCGCTTTGCTATTCAACGCTACCAGAACTATGTTAAATTTTCAAAGATCACCCGGACCAAAGGGCAGATAAAAACCGGGCAGGTCTTGTTCACTTCCCTAATGGAAGAGGGCGTTAGCCGGGAGGCGGCCGCCGAGGTCGTGGCGGCGATCGGCAAAGTTCTCGACCTGACCAAGCTTCGTGTTTCGGATACCTATACTATTTTCTGCGACGAAAAAGGGCAGATCGTAAAATTCATCTATGAAAAATCGCCGGTTGAGCTCTTTTATGCGGTGCGCGATGACGAGACCGGGGAACTAAACGCCTTTATCCCATCTGTATTTTTAAAAAAACTGCTGGCGGCCAAAGAATTTACGATCAAAACCTCATTGTTTGATGCGGTGAAGCAGCAGAAGGAAAAGGATGCCCTGCTTTTTGATATCGTCGACATCTTTGCCTGGGATATCGATTTTTATCTTTACCCCAGGGCAGGGGATACCATAAAAGTTTATTTTGAAAAATATTTTGATGAGGGGAAGCGCTTTGTCCGCTACGGCCGCGTGCTGGCCGCGCAGTATAAGGGGAGGGAAACTTTTGACGGCGTTTATTTTGAGCCCAAGAACAATCAGAACGGATATTATACCCTCGAGGGGAATCCCTGCGAAAAGATGTTCCTAAAATCCCCGCTTAAATTCACCGGAAGGATTACCTCTTATTTTGGCACCAGAAGAGACCCTTTTACCAGCCGGCATGGACGCCACCGCGGGGTCGACTTTGCCGCCTATTACGGCGCGCCCATTGTTGCGACCTCGGGCGGGATCGTTTCTTACGCGGGATGGTTGGGCGCGTACGGCCGGCTGATCAAGGTCCGCCACTCAAATGGGTACGAAACCTATTATGGACACTGTTCAAAGATTCTGGCCCGGCCCGGCAGAAAGGTAGCTCAAGGGGAAGTTATCGCGACGGTTGGGAGTACGGGCAGATCAACCGGCCCGCATGTGCATTATGAGATCCGCTCGCGGGGGGCAAATTTGAACCCGCTCCGCTTTAATCAGCCCAAAAGAAAGCCGCTGGTCGGCAGAGACATGGAAGCATTTAAGATTTATTCAGAAAACATCTGGAAGAATATTGAAGATAAGTCTAGCTGAGCGAATTCAGCTCCAGGATCTTTCTGGCAATATTATCCGAATGGTCTCCGGCCCGCTCCAGGTTGCTTAAAATGTCCAGGAAGACAACGCCGGCTTTGGGATCGCATTCTTCGCGCCCCAACCGCTTAATGTGATTATTGCGGAAGGTCTGTTCAGTCACATCGATCTTACCCTCCATTTCGATCGCCTGGTGGGCGGTTTGCTTCTCCCATTTTTCGAAGGCGCTGATAGTCAAAGCAATAGATTCTGCCACATAGTTGCTGAGTTCCCTCATCTCTTTTTCGGCGACTTCGGAGAATTTAATGCCCTCTTCTTCCTTGAGCACGACCAGATCCAGGAGGTTCTCGGCGATATCTCCGATGCGCTCAATGTCGTGGATAAGATGCAGATAGGCGGCAGTGGTGTTGGCCATGTCTTCGGTAATAGGCTGCTGGTCGATCTTGATCAGGAATGATGAGATCTCTTTTTCGAGCATATTGACCGCTTCTTCCCGGCGCCTGACCTTTTCGAAAAGACCCTCCCTTTCCCGGTTGTTTTTGGCAAAAACGGACTGGATCGAAAGATCAAGCTGCTGCTCAGCGTAATGCGCCATACGGACGATCTCTTTCTTGGCCTGGCCGACGGCGATATCCGGCGTAATGATCATGCGGTTGTCTAGATATTTTGTGCCGTGCTCAATGACCTCGACCTCTCCGCGGATCAGCTTGGTAACCACAAAAGCCAGCACTCCCGCGAGTGGGATGAAGATAATACAGTTGAAAATATTGAAGATCGAGTGGCTGTTGGCGACATGGCGTTCAATGTTCTGCCCCGCCCATACATTCCCCGGAGTGATCATATCGATAAAATAGAGAAAGATCGGCCTTCCCTGGATCGTAACGTTCAAAAGGATGAGCATGTAACCTGCGCCGATCAAATTAAATAACGTATGTACCCAGGCGGTGCGCCGCGCCGTTATATTCGCGTTAAGAGCCGCCAGCTGGGCGGTGACAGTGGTCCCGATGTTGTCGCCGAGGACAACGGCGAAGGCAGTAACGAAGTCTAGCAGCCCGACCGCGGCCAGCGTCATAGTGATGCCGACCGTGGCGGAGCTGCTCTGGATGACCATGGTTAGGATCGCGCCGGTGAGGACCGCCAGCAGGGGGTTCTTGCTGAAGGTTACAAAAAGCTGCCTGAATTCCGGGCTGCTTTTGAGTGGTTCGAAAACACTGGTCATGACCGCTAAGCCGAAGAAGAGAAGCCCGAAACCCAGAATAACCTGGCCGATATATTTTAGTTTTTTCCGTGGGATGAAGAAATAAAACAAGACTCCCAACCCGATGGCGGGCAGGGCATACTTATGGATCTTGAAAGCGATGATCTGGGCGGTGATCGTAGTACCGATGTTGGCGCCCAGGACGACGCCGATGGCCTGTTTAAGGTTTAATAGTCCCGCCTGCACAAAACCGATCAACATCACTGTCGTCGCCGAGCTGCTCTGGATAATGGCGGTGACGCCGGCGCCGACGGCAACCCCGGCGATGGTGGTCTTGGTGAGCATTTCGAGGATCCGCCGCATACTGCGGCCGGCGATCTTTTGCAGGCCGTCGGACATGATCTTCATGCCGAAGATAAAGAGCCCCAGCCCTCCGACTACACCGAAGAAGATGTTGTCAGTCATTGTTCCCCCCTAGCTAAAATTATTTAGCTCCAGTATTTTTTTTGAGATATTGTGGGCATGATCGCCGGCGCGCTCCAGGTTGCTCAGAATATCGAGAAATACGATCCCCGCTTTCGGGTCGCACTCGGCCTTGCCCAGGCGCGCAATGTGATTGTCGCGGTATCTTTGCTCGGTGGCGTCGATCTTGCCTTCCATCTCGAGGGCTTTCTGCGCCACGTATTTATCCCATTTTTCAAAAGCTTTGATCGTCAGGGAAAGGGTTTCCCCGACGTAGCTGCTCAGTTGTTTCACTTCCCGGCTTCCGGCTTCGGAGAATTTAATTCTTTCTTCATCCTTTAATATGACGAGGTCCAAAATATTTTCTGAAATATCGCCGATCCTTTCGATGTCATGGATAAGGTGGAGGAAGGCGGCGGTGGTTTTTGACTGCTCTTCCGTGATCGACTGCTGGTCGATGTGGACAAGAAAATTGGCGATCTCCCGCTCCAAAAGATTGACCGCTTCTTCACGCCTTTTAACTTTTTCGAAGATCGCCTCTCTCTCTCGGTGGGATTTGGCAAAAATTGATTGGATCGAAAGATCCAGCTCCTGCTCGGCGTAATGCGCCATGCGGACGATCTCCTTCTTGGCCTGGCCGATGGCGATATCCGGCGTAACCAGCATGCGGTCGTCCAGGTATTTGGTGCCGTGTTCGATAACCTCCACTTCTCCCCGGATTAATTTTGTTACCACAAAAACCATCAAACCGGCCAAGGGGATAAAGATGAGACAATTTAGGACGTTAAAGATGGTGTGGCTGTTAGCAACGTGCCGCTCAATGTTTTGCCCCGCCCATACATTTCCCGGCGTGATCAGGTTAATTAAATAAAGAAAGGCCGGCTTCCCCTTAATTTGAAAATTCAATAGAACAAGCATATAGCCGGCGCCAAAAACTTTGAAGAGCGTGTGGGCCCAGGCGGCCCGCTTGGCAGTGATATTCGCATTTAAGGCGGCCAGCTGGGCGGTGATAGTGGTCCCGATGTTGTCGCCGAGGACGACGGCGAAAGCAGTCACAAAGTCTAACAGCCCGACGCCGGCCAAGGTCATGGTAATGCCAACGGTGGCGGAACTGCTCTGAATGAGCATGGTTAAAAGCATCCCGGTCAAGACCGCCAGCATTGGATTTTTGCTGAAAGTTACAAATAACTGCTGAAACTCGGGACTTCCTTTCAGCGGCTCAAAGACCGCCGTCATTACGGAGAGGCCAAAGAAGAGGAGGCCGAACCCAAGAAGCATCTGCCCGAAATATTTGAAATTTTTGCGGGGGATGAAAAAGAACAAGAAAACTCCCACCCCGATCGCGGGAAGAGCATATTGATGGATCTTAAAAGCGATGATCTGGGCGGTGATAGTGGTACCAATGTTGGCGCCGAGGATAACCCCGATCGACTGCCTTAGGCTTAGCAGTCCCGCCTGGACGAAGCCGATAAGCATAACGGTAGTAGCGGAACTGCTCTGAATAATAGCGGTTACCAGGGCCCCCACCGCGACCCCGCCGATAGTGGTCTTGGTAAGCATTTCAAGGATGCGGCGCATATTGCGGCCAGCGATTTTTTGCAGGCCGTCAGACATGACTTTCATTCCATAGAGGAAAAGGCCGAGGCCGCCGATTACGCCAAAGAGAATGTTGTTTGTCATGTTTTTTTGTTTAAAAGACCGTGGTCATTCTAACAAAATGATCGGGGGATGTCTACCGGCGCGATTTTGTTGTATAATAATGAAGTAAAATCTCCTCCGAGGGAACATTTCCAAAAAAAATTTGTCTAATGAGTGACGATATTAAAAAACCACACAGTTCCGCCCGGGAGGACCGCGAGCTCATCGCGGCCTTCCAGGAAAAACAGTCGAAAGAGCTCTTTGACTGGCTGGTGATCAAGTATCAGCATAAGGTTTTCAATATTTGTTACCGTTTTATGGGGAATTACCATGACGCCAACGACTGCGCGCAGGACACATTTGTTAAAGTCTATCGCTCTTTGAAAAATTTTCAGTTCAAATCCGAATTTTCGACCTGGCTCTACCGGATCGCGGTAAATACTTGTAAGAGCAGGCTTACTTCTCTGGCGTACCGGATGAATAAAATGATGGGACGATTAGGTCGCGGCACGAATGATGATGATCCGCCGGTGGAAATTAAAGATGAGACGCGCTCGCCGGAAACCGAGCTCGAGCGGAAGGAGAGGTCGGAGACGATCCAGAAGGCGATCGATTCTCTGGCCGATGATCATCGGTTGGTGGTAATCCTGCGGGACATCGAAGGCCTGTCGTATGAGGAAGTCGCCGAAGCGACAGGCTATAATATTGGCACGGTTAAGTCGAAGCTGGCGCGGGCCCGGTATCGATTGCAAAAAAAATTAGAGGGAATGATCTAAATGGAATCCAAACAGGACAAAAAATTAATTAAAGAACTTCAGGCGATGGGAAGGGTTAAGGCGCCGCACGACTTCCTTTATCAGGTAAACAGCCGGCTGGAAGAAAAGCCGAAGAAAATGGTTTTCCCGGTCAAGCTGGCGACGGCCGGTGCGGCATTTCTTCTTATTATTTCGATCTACGTCCTGATGCAGCCCGAGTATCAGATGGTCTTTATGGCCCCGGCCGCCAAAACGGAGAAAAAAGAACCGGGCGAAAGCGCTGCCAGCCGGAGAACAATGTCCACGAGGGTCGCCAGAGTTTCGACGCCGGCCAAACCAAAACCCAGGCCGGAAGCCAGGCCGGAAGCCAAGCCGGCGCCTGCCCCGGAGATGTCGCCTGAGATGGCGATGATCTTGGATGCGGAGGAAGATAGCGCAATTATGGGGGCGGGGATGACCGGATCAGTGGCGATCCGGGAAGTTTCCACCGGACCGGTTGCGCCGGTCAGGAGCTCCGGACTGAGCGCGATGAGGCTGGAGCCTCCCAGGCCGTCGAGTTTTGATAAGGTTAAATACATTGTTTCGCTGGTTGATGGAAGAGTTGTAGATTCGGGTTCCGAATATATTACTGCCGAGATCCCCGCCGCCAAACAGGCATCCTTCCTGAACATGATCGGCCAGTTCGATGACGTCGAGAAACCCGCTCCGGTTGAAACGGACAAAGAAACGGTCCGCCTGCAGATAAAACTCATCCCCCAAAATTAATCGGGAACTTTTTCCCGCCTCCCCCGTCTAACGGTTAGTCCGATTCAAAATTACAGGAGGAGAAACATGGATATCAAATATTTGGTTTTCACACTGGCTCTTTTCTGCGGAATGTTTCTGGGAATGCAGGCGGCGGACGCGGACGGATTGATCATTATTGATCCCCCGATCCATCACCCCATCATAAAACGCCCCGTGCCGTTGACGGTGCGCTACCACCGGGTTTCAGTTGAGATTGATAAGCATGTGGCGACCACCACGATCGATCAGATGTTTGTGAATGATTATGATGTCGATCTGGAGGGAACTTACATCTTTCCCCTCCCTGAAGAAGCCTCGATCACTGAGTTTTCCCTGTATGTGGATGGAAAAAAGGTAAGCGGAAAAATTTTTGGAAAAGATGAGGCCAGAAAGATCTACGAAGATATTGTCAGACAGATGAAGGATCCGGGCCTTTTAGAGTATGTGGGCCGGAATATGTTTAAAACCCGGATTTATCCGATCCCCCGCAACGGAACCAAGCGGATGAAGCTGGTTTACAAGCAGGTTCTAAAATACGACGCCGGGACCTATAAATATGTCTATCCGCTGGATACCGAGAAGTATTCGCCCAAGCCCTTAGAGGATGCTTCGATCGCGGTGCGGATCAAGTCGCCAATTCCTTTGAAGAGTGTTTACTCGCCCAGCCATAAGATCGACCTCGACCTGGATGAATACGAAGCGTCCTGCGGCTGGGAGGAAAAAGATGTAAAGCCGGACAAGAACTTCGTGCTTTACTATACAGTTTCTCAGAAAGATGTGGGGATATCGTTCCAAACCTACCGCCTGGATGGCGAAGACGGTTATTTCCTTATGCTTTTATCGCCGGGCAATCTTAAGAACCGCGCGATCGCCAAAGATATCGTCTTTGTGCTAGATACTTCGGGCAGTATGGGAGGGGAGAAGATCGTGCAGGCCAAAAATGCCCTTCAATATTGTTTAAAACAACTCAACAGCGACGACCGCTTTAATATTGTAAGCTTTGCTTCGAGCATTAAGTCCTATAAGGATTCTTTTGTGTATGCGAGATCAGGAAATATTAAGGACGCGGTCCGGTTTGTGGAGGATTTTGACGCGGATGGCGGCACGAACATTAATGAGGCCTTAAGCGAAGCCCTGGGCATGTTCCGCGACTCCAAACGCCCGCAGATGGTGGTTTTCCTGACCGACGGTGAGCCCACCGAAGGCATCACCGATATGAAGGAGATCATTAAGAATTCGGAAAAAGCGAACGATCGAAATGCCCGCATGTTCGTCTTTGGCGTGGGCCACGATGTTAACACCCATCTTTTGGATAAACTGGCCGAAGTCCATCGCGGCGTGTCCGAGTATGTGGATCCGGATGAAAACCTCGAAGTTAAAGTCTCGTCCTTCTATAAAAAGATCAGCGCCCCGGTGATTTCGGATATTAAGCTTAATTTCGGCAAGGTCAAGGTTTACGATCTCCAGCCGATCACTTTGCCGGATATCTTCCGCGGGCAGCAGTTAGTTTTGCTTGGTAGATATAAAGGCGATGGCACGACCGATATCACGCTTTCCGGCTATGTGGACGGCCGCCGCAAGGATTTTAGCTACCGCGCCGAGTTCGCCCGCCGCAACCGCGAGAATGATTTTATCCCGCGGCTCTGGGCCACGCGCAAGATTGGCCACCTGACGAGTCAAATCCGTTTAAATGGCGAGAAAAATGAGTTGGTTGACGAAATTATCCGCCTAAGCAAAAAATACGGGATTATGACGCAATACACTTCATATCTTATCCTCGAAAAAGAGGATGATTACGAAAGCTACGGGATCAGGCCGTCGATGGCGCCAAAGGTCCGCGCATCCGGGCGGCAATACGCGATGGACATGGGAGCATTGTCGGGTGCCGGAGCGGTGTCCAGCGCCAAAAAGATCGGCCAGATGAAGCAAAGCGAGCAGGCGGCCGAGCCGGTCCTCGACACAGTTAAATATATCGCGGGGAAAACTTTCTATCTGAGAGACAAGGTCTGGACCGATGCCAAGTATAAGAAAGGGATGAAATTGAAGAAGGTTAAATATTTAAGCAAAGAGTACTTTCAATTAATAAAAGCTTACGGCGGAGTCAGCAAGGCAATGTCGATCGGGAAAAACATCATTATTGTATTGAACGGGACGGCTTATCAGATCTCTGAATAGGCTGTGCCGCTTTTCATGATTAAGGGCCGCCGGGACCTTTTCCGGCGGCTCTTTTTATTTGCCTAGAATCAATCCGCGTGATAATATTTGAATATCAACCTGAAAGGAGAATTCACATGATAGCAGAAAGATCAGAGTTTAAAGGCCGGCCGATACTGGTGCTCAAAAGAAACGAAGAAGAAAAATTTCCTTTTTCTTTTGGTTTGGCCAAAGCCAAGATGATTATTGAGAATATCGAAGAGATTAAGAAGTTCGTGGCGGAAAACGAGAAATAAGCTGCGGCCTAAGGCTTAATCAATAATTTTTCCTCGATGAAGTAGATCTGGGGGAAGGATTTGATTTCCCTATGTTAAACTCCGGCTGCAATAAGGACACTGTGCTATAATTGGATCAATTATGGCAGACAAGAAATGTATTGATTGTGTCCAAAAAAAGCAGTGCAATGATTCACTGACGGCCTGGATATTTTTTATCATCGGTTTGGTCGCGACCGTAGCGATCCGAATCGTCACGGTGTTGATGAACGTAAATCCCCTTTACGGTAAAATTGCCTGGTACGTAGGGGTGGGCGGATTTGTTATATTTTTTATTTATCGCTTTAACATTAATCGATCGTTGGCAAAAATAATTGATCAAGAGAAGCTAATCGATGCAGCTAGAAATCGAGAATCGTTGTCCGATGATCAATATGAGCTTGTAGCAGCGATTCTTTGTAATATCAGGTCTGAAAAGGAACGGCTCAATTATTTCTTTATCTTCGTCGTTTCAGCTTTAGCACTGATAATTGCCCTTTATTTTGACTTTGTAAAATAGAAGTTCTTTTCTTCCCATCTTTTCCCGGGGTTCAAATCCAGATGTTTAATTTAGATGTTGGGTGGGGCGAGGAATATGTCGGGGAAATTTGATATCTGGTGGAGGGGGAAGGATTTGAACCTTCGAAGGCATAAGCCGTCTGATTTACAGTCAGATGCATTTGACCACTTTGCTACCCCTCCAGGAAGAGGCCCGTATCGCAGCTGCAATACAGGCCCCATCAATTAAAAATCATCGAATGATTTATCGGCGGCGTTTTTTTCTCTTGCGGCCGCGAGCCATCTTGGCTCTGGAGACGTCCCCTTTCTTATCGACGAAATAGAGCCATCCCTTCTGCTTCTTGATCCCGCATTTCATTACTTTCTCTGCCATGCTATTTCACCTCCTTATTACTTTCGTTGGCGTAGAACTTCAAAAGTCACGATCCCTGTTGCTACCGACGCGTTCAGAGAATTAATCGTCCCCCGCATCGGGATGCGGACAACCTCGTCACATCTTTCTTTTACCAAGCGCGAGAGCCCTTTGCCCTCGCTCCCGACGACAAGCGCCACGGGAATTTTGAAATCTGCCTCATTATAGAACCTTTTACCGTCGATTTCAACACCTATCACGACGATATTTTCATCTTTTATTTTGGAAATAGCCTCCGCAATATTGGGGACGCGGGCAATCGCTACCTTTTTGGCGGCGCCGGTCGATATGCGCATGACGGTTTCGTTAAGTTGAACCTGCCGAACCTTACGAATTACCACTCCGTGAACCCCCGCAGCTTCGGCGGTGCGCAAGATCGCGCCAAAGTTATGGGGATCTTCAATGCCGTCGAGAACTATGATGAAAGGGGCTTCGTTTTTCTGCGAAGCGATCTCGAGCAGATCGGGAATTTTTTTATATTCGGGCATTTTTTAGAGATTTTTCGAAAACCTTTAAAGATTGATCGATCTCTTTCTTCTTTACAATTAAAGGAGGAATGAAGCGAATGACGGTGCCGTCAGCTCCGGTTGGGATCAGGACCAGCTTGTTCTTCAGACAATAATTCATGATATTCTTGACGACGGCATTATCTCCAAAATCGACGCCGATCAGTAACCCGATGCCGCGCACATTCTTAATGATAGGATATTTTTTCTGGAGCTGTAAAAGCTTGGTCTTGAGATACGCACCTTGTTTTTTTGCGTTCTGGACGAGCTTTTCTTTCTTGATCGTGTCGATGGTGGCGATCGCCGCCGCGCAGCAGACCGGATTTCCGCCAAAGGTCCCTCCGTGGGACCCCGGCGACCATTTGGCCATGATCTTGGCGGTGGCGGCGATGGCTCCCAGCGGAAATCCCGAAGCGATCCCTTTGGCCATACATAATATATCGGGCTTAATCCCCAGATGGTCGGCGACAAACCATTTCCCGCTGCGGCCGATGCCGGTCTGGATCTCATCCAGAATGTAAAGGGCGCCGTATTTGCTGCAAAGTTTGCGCAGGCCTTTTATAAACCGAGCGGGAAGGGGCACGTAGCCGCCCTCGCCGAGGATCGGCTCGGTGATTACCGCGGCGACCTTTTTCGATTTTAATATCTTCTCAACGGATTTGAGGTTTGGTTGAGCGATATAAACGTTGGGCACCAACGGTTTATAGCCGTCCTGATACTTCATTTTAGAAGTCGTGACAGAGAGTGCTCCCAGTGTCCGCCCATGGAAGCATCCCTTGATCCCGATAATCCCCGGCTTTTTCGTCGTGTACTTTGCCAGTTTAATCGCGGCCTCCGCGGCCTCCGATCCGCTCTGGCAGAGAAAGAACTGCGCGTTTTTGATCGGGACGATCTTTGAGAGTTTTTCGGCCAGTTCGACATAAGGCTCATAATACGCGACCCCGATGCAAATGTGGATCAGTTTCTTCAGTTGTTTTGCTGCGGCAGCGACAACCTTGGGGTGGGCGTGGCCGGTCGAGCAGACCGCGATCCCCGCTGAGAAATCAAGATACTTTTTCCCATCGCGGCCGTAGAGATAGCATCCTTTGCCTCGATCGATTTCGAAGTCGGCAAAATATTTGCCCAAAACGGGCGACATAACCTTTTTCCCTCGACGGGCTAAGCGCATAGTGGATTTATTATACTCCTATTTCGTGGTATACTTCAACCGTATGCAGAAAAGATATTTATGGTCGATATTTTTACTGCTTTTGATCCCGCATTTGTCCTTTGCGAAAACCGAGATCGTCCCCGGCGAAGTGATTGTTCAGTTCAAGCCGGGAATTATTTCGATCCCCCGAGGAATGAATGCAGCGGGTGTGGCGGCAGCCACCGTTCGCGCAGCTTCAGTTCAAGCCCTTAATGCCAAGCACGGCGTGTTTAAAATTGAACAACTCTATGCTAAGGCGCTTGAGAACCGCCCTGACTGGACGCATCTTGAGAATGACTACGTTCTTTATTTCCCAAAAGGCAGGAGAGTTTCCGATGTGGTCAATGATTTCAAGAAAGACAAAAATATTGTAGCAGCTTCTGCGAGCTCGGTTGTGCACGCTTTTGATACTATCCCCAACGATCCCCGTTTCGGCAGCCAATACGGATTAACCAATATTAAGGCTCCCAAGGCCTGGGACCGAACGACTGGATCTTCCAGCGTTGTGATTGCGGTTTTAGACACGGGTATCGACATGGACCATGAAGATTTTACGGGGAAGATCCACTCCCAGAGCTATGATTTTGTAAATGAGGACAGCGATCCAGCGGATGATTATGGTCACGGGACGGGGGTAGCCGGCGTAGCTGGGGCGGTGACCAATAATAATTTGGGCGTGGCGGGGGTGGACTGGCAGGCAGAGCTTTTGGTCTTAAAAGTTCTGGATAATTCCGGGAATGGCAGCATGGTAGATATTATGCAGGGGATTGCATATGCGAATTCTCTGAGCGTTGAGGTAATTAATATGAGCTTTGGCCAGTACGCGCCGGATTCCGGCCTTCAGCAGCGCTGCACCGAGGCCTATCAGAATAATGTTGTCTTGGCGGCGGCAGCGGGCAATGGCGATGTCGAGGAATGGAATGGCTACCCTTCTTATCCGGCCGGATATTCTAACGTCTTGGCGGTGGCGGCGGTCGATGCGAGCGACGTGCGCTCGGTTTGGGGAGGAATTGACCCGAACACGGGAAACACACAGGCATCGAACTATGGAACCTGGATCGATATCTCTGCGCCGGGAACCGGTATCTGGACCGCTAATTACACCGGGAGTTATTCCGCCAGCAACGGCACTTCTTTTGCTTCTCCGTTTGTGGCTGGAGTAGCGTCCCTCATCCTGGCGGCGAACCCGGGATTGACCAATCAGGAGGTTTACGACCGCATTAAAAACACCGCGGATGATATCGATGCCCTCCAGGATTTAGCTTATCAGGGCAAGATGGGAACAGGCCGGATCAACGCGGCGGATGCAGTGGCTGGCGTGACGGCGGATATTACTTCTCCTCAAAACGGCGATTATGTTACGGGAACGGTGAACGTTCAAGGGACGGCGCGGGGATGGAATT
>Ga0209536_100001131_pt1 | contig 44126 bp, 34 predicted proteins | sample DeeMarSeWOR28_12_FD_187461 | JGI IMG/M metagenome (GOLD analysis project Ga0209536, IMG submission 187461) | Marine sediment microbial communities from White Oak River estuary, North Carolina - WOR-2-8_12 (SPAdes) (version 2) | ecosystem: Environmental > Aquatic > Marine > Intertidal zone >...
TGCCTGAAGATCAAGCAAACTTGTAATGGTTTGCAAATTGTTTTTCACGCGGTGATGAATTTCACGCAGCAATATTTCTTTTTCTCTTAAGGAATTCTGAATTTTAGTCTCTGTTTTTATTCTTTCTGTAATATCCTGGACTGTAAGTATCATTAATTTCTGATCATAAAGTGGAATATTTTTTATAGAAAGGAACTTTCTCTCTCCTGTTCGTGAAATAATTTTCACACTGTCCCAAAACATATTTTCGGGCTTTTTTCCTTTTATATCAGCTTTAATCTTGGAGGTAAGGCTTTTTCTCAGCTCACGGTCGGTGATAATCTTACCAAAAAAATTTTTTACGTTTGGTAATTTGTCCTCCTGCCATCCAAAAATTTCCCGGAACTCCTTGTTCATCAGATTTGAATCTCCGCTTTCGATTTCATTTACAACTATTCCCATGGGAATATTGTTTAAAATGGTTTCAATAAGCTTAGTTCTCTGTTTTATGATTTCCTGTGCGGCCACCTGTTCGGTAATATCTAAAATAAAACCCTGTATTGCAGGTTTTCCAGAGTACTCAATTCTATTTGCATATAATTCTAAAATTTTCGTCTTACCCTGCTTGCTCAATCCTTTAAATTGATAGTGAGAAGAAATATCCATACCGGCCATTCTTTTTCTGAAATTTCTCCATAGTATTACTCTATCATCAGGATGAGCTAATTCTATTACCTGTTGGGGTGTAAAAGACAGAAGCTCATCAACAGAATAGCCTGTTATGCGGGCGAATGAAGGATTTGCATAAGCAATTTTAAAATCCTGGAGTATTACAATGCCTTGTAGAGAATTTTCAATAAGCTCACGGTAGTTGTGTTCCGAAATATTACTTTTTTTCAGCTTCATTTTTTTCTGATATTGTGCTATTCTCTGAATACCAACTTAATATTTTGAAGATTGAATTGAAACATCATTAATTCATAAAATGAGATTAAGTCTTTTTTTGGTCCTCTTTAATGCGGTTGATTTTATCCGAAAGTCCTCTCAATCCCTGAAGTCCACCTGTGTGAATAGCTATTATCTTAGTGCCTGAAGAGAAATAGCCATTTTTAACCAGATCAAATATACCATAGAGCATTTTGCCGGTATAAATTGGCTCAATTGGAATATTGAATCTTTGCACAAATTTTTCGATAAAATTTATAAGGTTAAGATTGAACTTTGCATAACCACCGAAATGATAATCAAAATTTATTTGCCAATTTTTAAATTCGTTTCCTGAATAAGATTCCAAAAGCATTCTTACCCTCTCATTTAAAAAATGCGCTCCTTTTAATACTGAAAAACCAAGTACTTTTCTACTTCCTTTTAACCCTGCAGCTAATCCTGCAAGTGTACCGCCTGTACCAACTGCACAACAAACGTAATCAAAATCATCTTTAATCGAAGTAATTATTTCGGTACAACCCTTAATAGCAAGAGCATTTGAACCACCTTCAGGTACTAGATAAAACCTGCCATATTCTTCCACTAATAATTTAACTACGTCTGTACTTGTTTTATTTCTGTAAGTTTTTCTGTCCATGTAGCGGAGTTTCATCCCGCATTCTTTTGCAAAGGAGAGGGTGGGATTCAGAATTATGTGTTCTTCTCCCCTTATTACGCCAATAGTTTTAAATTTGAACATTTTTCCCGCTGCAGCAATTGCATAAATATGATTCGAATAGGCTCCGCCGAAAGTCAGCAGTGTATCATATCCGTAATTTTTTGCTTCTTCTAAATTATATTTTAACTTATAATATTTATTCCCTGATAAATGTGGGTGAATCATATCTTCCCGTTTTATATAAAGATTTATACCCGCATCAGCTAATAAGGGGTCATCTATCTTTATGGTGGACACACATTCAACATTTCCATCATAAAAATTTAATTTCGGGGTTGGTGTTTGAGCATCATTTTTCACAAGCTAAATTTATTTAATATTTTTGTTGAAAATAATATTTAAAATGATAAAATGAATAAAAATGAATAAAGAAGAAATATTGCAGTTAAAAAGTGAACTAAAGAATGAACCCGAACTGGATATAAGTCCCGAAGAAATTATTGGACAATTAAAAATATTCGAAGATGGAATACCATTTGTAAAACTCGTTAAAGCATGTAAAATAAACAAAGGTATAAAGCTTATACCGGATGAGAAGCAAAAGCAATTAATGGATCTGTTCCAGACTGCCCTAAATGACCACAGGGTTATGAAATTTGTTCCTGCTTCTGGTGCTGCCACCCGTATGTTTAAAAAAATTCAGGCTGTTTTATTAGAAATGGGGAACGTTACTATTGAAGAGTTGAAAAAGCGAAAGGGGGATGAAAATGCTGCCGGAACAATAAGATTTTTAAATAACTTGAGTCGTTTTGCATTTTATAAGGATTTGGATGAATGCTTGAATAAAGAGGGGAAAAATGTTACAGGTTTAATTGAATCGGGTGATGTAACCGATATATTAATTTTCGTGCTCGAGATAAAGGGACTTAACTATTCAAATCTGCCAAAAGGTTGTATTAAGTTTCATACTTACCCTGATGGTTCAAGAACAGCCTTTGAAGAACACTTAGTAGAGGGGATTAATTATGCTGCGGATAAAAACAAAAGAGCCGATATACATTTTACAATCTCACCTGAGCATGAAGAGACGGTTAAATATTTGATTAACAGCATAATGGCAAAATATAAAAAAGAAGGCTGGGAGCTAAATGTAGATTTCTCATTCCAAAGTACTTCAACCAATACAATAGCGGCTACTATGGATAACAAACCCTTCAGAGATACTGATGGAAAACTTGTTTTTAGACCTGCAGGTCATGGCGCACTGCTGAAAAATCTTAGTGAGTTAGACGGTGATATAATTCTGATTAAAAATATTGATAACGTTGTTCCGGATCATTTAAGGGGAGAAACCTACAAGTTTAAAAAGGTTTTGGGAGGATATTTAGTTGAACTTCAAAATAAAATATTTTCTTTTCTTAATGAACTTGAAAATGAAATCATAAATGAACAATTGATCAATAGTATTGAGGTATTTATATCATCTGATTTGGAATTACAATTAAGATCTGATTTTCTCTCGATGAGTATTGGAGAAAAGAGAGAATATCTCTTTAATTTCTTGAACCGACCCATTCGGGTTTGCGGAATTGTTAAAAAGGAAGGACATGAAGGAGGAGGACCATTCTGGGTTGAAGATGAGCAGGGAAATATCTCCAAGCAGGTTGTTGAAACCACACAAGTTGATTTCAGCGATTCAGAACAAAAGAAGATATTGGAAGAAGCCACGCATTTTAGCCCTGTTGATTTTGCATGCGGAGTGAAAGACTACAAAGGAAACAGTTTCAATCTCTTTGAATTTGTAAATCATAAAACAGGATTGATAACAAAAAAATCGAAAGAGGGGAAGGAATTAAAAGCGCTTGAGCTACCCGGATTATGGAATGGGGGAATGTACAACTGGATAACCGTGTTTGTAGAAGTGCCGCTTATAACCTTCAATCCAGTTAAGGAAATAAATGATCTCCTTCGACCCGAACATCAACCCAAACTGAAATAATTAATTACAATGTAGCGGCTATTTTTTTCTGCGCTGTTGCCTGCCAGTTTGCACTTTTAGATAATGTCGGATCTTCTTTATCAAAATCACGTTGTGCGGGATAGTAGTAGTAACCGTAATCCGGATTTATTACCCATGGTTCTTCACCTATCCACAAGTTCTCCGAGGAGGTTTCTTTTATAAAAAGAAAATAAACCAGTACAGCTATAACAATTGCACCCAGTGTTCCCAAAACTGCAAATTTACCTGCGGATGATTTCTTACTTATTTGTTTTACCGGGGTAACGGGCTGTGAAACAACCGGAGGCTGTGTTTCGGGTTTGAGTGATTGAATGCCCGTTGGAACCCGCGGAGAACCGCTCATCCTGATGTCTGTCTGAGTAGGTGTTTCCACTATAGTGCTGTCAGATACACCAGTTGTTTCCTGTGTTCCGCCTTTAGCGAGTAATCCTTGTAGAAATTCTTCTGATGACTGAATTCTTTTATCACGGTCTTTTTCAACAGCATTAAACAGAACTTTTACGATCCATTCGGATATATGTGGATAAATATTCCTCGGATCTTGTATTTCGCCCTGTACAATTTCATTCATTATTTCAAAATCGCTGTCAGTATCCACATTAAAAGGAACTCTACCAGAAAGCATTTCATAAAATGTTACACCTATGCTGTAGATATCTGTCCGATAATCAATATCTTTTACGGCTTTTATTTGCTCGGGGGACATATAATAGATCGTTCCCATTTTAGTTCCGGTTTTAGTAATCCCTTTATCCTGCAAAATTTTCGCAATTCCAAAATCCAGAATTTTTACCGTATCATCTTTCGTGAGAAGTATATTGCCAGGCTTAATATCCCTGTGGATTATTCCTCGCTTATGTGCAAATCCGACAGCTTCCAACATTTGTGACAGAATCCATATAGCTCTTTGTTCGGGGATTGGACCTTTGCTGGAAATCATATGCTTAAGAGTTTCCCCATCGGCAAACTCCATTACCATACAATAATTTTCATCTTCTTGAAAGTAATTAAACAGGTTAACAATGTTTGGATGAACAAGACTCGCCTGCACTTTTGCTTCCTGCCGAAACCTTTCGGTAAAGTGTGTATCTTTTGTTAGCAGAGGATTCAGGACTTTTATTGCCACCTTTCTTTCCAGCATTGTATCGTCGGCAAGGTAAACAGTACCCATTCCGCCCTCACCCAACTTTTTGATTATTTTATAATCTCTGATATTATCAATCATCTAATGAACTCCAGAAAATTTTTTAACGAGGTTTTATATTAGTTCGAATTTATTTTTTGCAGGCTTCTGCGGACAGGTCCGCCTTCGCCCAACTTTTTGATTATTTTATAATCCCTGATAAGATCAAACATTAATTTTCTCAGAATAAAATTATTAACGGATATCTTTTCTTTTTAGTGAATAGGCAGTAAAAAGATAAAATAATACCGAAAAAACCAATAGCACAAAGATGTTTATTGCCAGATTATCAGGATCAAAACCCATTGCAATTATTCTTTGCGGTTCCAATTCCTCAAATTCTAAAATTGTTGCGGCCTCGAATGCCCACCTGCTGGGATTAAAAGCTGCAAGCACTTTTTCAAATTCACTCATATATTCAAATATTGTTATTAATCCCCCGAGAATAACTTGCGGTATTAATACAAGTGGAATCAAACCCATCGACGCTTCGGTTGTATTTACGAGTGAGGAAATTAGCAATCCCAACAGTAAAGATTGAAGCGAAGTGAGCAGTAAAAGAAGAAACATTGAAACAAAAGTTACTTCCATTTCAAGTGCCGGAACAGCGATACCTGCAAGTATCCCACATTGGATAATGCACAATAACAATAACACTGTTATTTTTGAAAACAAATAAGATGGAATTTTCAAATTCACCATTCTCTCACGCCTGTAAATTGATTGCTCGCTTACTATTTCTCTGGCGGCATTAGAGCAGCCGAGCCAAATAGCAGCAATAACAAGTATAAAAAGTGCAGCCATACGTTCCTCTTTTGCATCAAAAACAAGTGCAATCAAAGCTGCAATTATAGGTGCTTGAAGCAAGAGTATTGCTGTACTAACCCGGTCTCTTAGTTTAACTCTAAAGTATCTGCTTGTTAGAGTAAAAAATTGTTTTAAACCCGCACTTCTTTTCTTTCGTTTGTCTGTTCCGGTACTTTTTCTTTCAAGTGTTGAGCTTTTTCTTGTATTAACAAAAATATTGTGTTCGGGTGACTCTCGAAATTTTTCTTTCCAGTAATTGGGCTCCTGGGTTTCCAATTTTTCAAATATTTCGTAAGGTTGATTAACTTCAAAATAGTCCGCGGCTCTGTTGGCTTTACCGAAGTATGCCAGCTTGCCTCCTTTTGTTAATACAATTAAGTGTGAGAGTATTTCAAAATTTTCTTTTGTAATGTTATGTGTTGTAAGAATTATTATTTTTCCCTTGGATGCAATCCCTCTCAGCAGATTCATTACATCAAGATCAGTTTTGGGATCTAATCCGCTGGTTGGTTCGTCTAAAAACAGAATCGATGGTTCAGTTAATAGTTCCTGCCCGAGATTCACCCGTTTTCTTTGTCCTCCGCTAATTCCTTTTTTCTCTGCGGATCCGATTAGTGTTTCTTTAGTATCATTTAATCCCAGTGTTTCTAATACATTATCAACTTGTGTAAAAATTTCAGAATCGGGGGTACTGTCTAATCTTAATTTACCTGTATAGTTGAATGATTCTTTAACCTTCAGTTCACGGTGTATAATATCATCCTGCGGGACGTAGCCAATTTGTCCTTTAAATGAATCAATGTTTGAATAGAGAGATTGCGAATTAATAAGAACATCGCCATTGGAAGGTTTAGTGACTCCATTCATCATCATCATCAGTGTAGTTTTACCAGCACCGGAAGGCCCAATTAATCCGACAAATTCACCCGGTAGGATAGTTAAGTCAATTTGGTCCACAATTACTTTGTTGCTTACACGAAATGTAAGATCGTTTGCAGCGATTTGGAGATCACCTGAGATTTCCTTTTCCCCTGCAAATAATTTTTCCAGGTTTAAAGGAATTCCACCTATAGTAATTACATCTTTCGGACTTACTATTGCTCGTTCAACTTTTTTCCCGTTTATAAAAGTCCCGTTTGAACTTTTTAGATCTTCAATAAACCAATCATTGCCAATTTTTTCCAGTTTGGCATGTTTTCTCGATACTTTAATGTTATTTATAATCAAATCATTATCACTGCTACGACCGATGTTGATTTCCGTCTTTTCAAGTGCAACCTTTGTTCTCAATCTTTCTTCACTTGGAGTTAAAGGAGTTGTCTGCACGGTTGGTTTAGTTAAGAACGGTTCTAACAACTTCCAATCGAATGTATAATTTTTCCCGAAGTTTATTTTATCGTCTTTTTTAACCCCTATTGAAGTAATTCGCTGGTCGTTTACAAAAGTTCCGTTAGTTGAGCCGACATCTTCAAGTGTAATTGTATCGTTTTCAATTTTAAATACTGCATGTTTTGACGAAACACTTGGATTGCTTATAACAATTTCATTATGTGGTGCTCTGCCTAGAGTAACTGTCCTGATTTCATTAGTGCTCATATTTTAATAAGCTCTCCTTCAAAATTGAACGGAAATTGTATATTGTAACCCAGAATTTCAAGCTTAATAATGCCTCCGGTGCGGTATTCTAATTTCCTTTTTAATATTGATCCGAACAACGATGAAATGGTTTTTACATTCTTTAACTCATAAATTACAGAGCCCTCAGTAGTTAAATTCTCTTTTTGCAATAAAATTTCCACGGCTATGTTTCCTTCACCGGATTTATTTTCATTAATAAAAATCTGTGATGGATATTCTTTCAGCAATATATCAATCCCGTAGGGATTTGTTAATTGAAATTCAACTTCCACTCTTGAGTCAGCCAGGCCCAGAGATTTTAATCTCGCTGCTCCGATTTTTAATAGTCTATTGCTCTTGGTATCGTTTTCAACTGTTTCGGATATTTTTTTCCGCAGATTAAATTTATGTATAAGATCGACTTCTGCAGGTATTGAAATTAACCCAAGATCGGCGGTTACCTCACCTTTCAATCTTAAATTTATTGTATCTTTCTTTTCACTTGCAATCTCAATTGCTTTTAGTGTATTAAGATTTGCATAAAAACTAACAGTTGAAGTATCGAACTTTTTCATCCTTATTTCTTCAGTACTTAGTGCTGTTCCAATTATATCATCGCCTATCATCAAATTCAGGTATACATTATCAATGTCGATATCCGAATCGTTTTTATTAAGAGCAAGCACATTAATATTTAACTTAAGTGAATCAGATTTTAATTCTAATATTTTTATACCTGTTACTTCTATAATTTCAGGAGCAATTCCCGTTGGTGAGCATAAAAAAGTATTTGCTACAAAGAAAAGAACTGCCGTCGAAATTATAAGTATTGCAAATTTAATCATTCGCTTTTCACTAGTAATCATAAGCATCTGCAACGCTCAGTGCTGCAATAATCATAAAAAACATAAATAGAATACCTATCAGAAATAATATCAGGCCCCATATCCCCCAAAGTTTTTGAACTTTTTTAAAGTGCTCAAGACTATTCCACCTTTTGTTTTGCCAAGCCCATTCGTTTCCTTTTGCCCCAAGTATAAATATCATGATAAAGTTTACGATAGGAATAAAAGTTAAAAAAGCTATCCACGTGTTGTTACCAATTCCCCAAATCCATGATAAAAAGAATGCACCCCAATTCCATCCAGATAATTCGACTGGAAGCAGAGACAATTTACCCCTTCCGGAATTGTTTGAGCTTTGTGATTCTCTGTTTTCAACTCCCGGGTGATTTATTTTTTGCTCATTCTGAATTTGTTTACCGCAGCTTACACAATAAACTGCATCGCTATCATTTAGTTGTCCGCACTTAGTACAGTACATATTATATTGGTATTATTTGGTTAAAATTTTTCAACTGTTTCTCTTCTATCTCTTGCAGTCGGGTGAGAAGAAATAAAATCATTTACAGCGTCGCGCTCGTCTATTCCATATTCTTTTTCAAGTTTCTCCAGTTTTGTAAAGAAATCAACTGCTCCCTGCTTATCATAACCGGCTTTTTTCATCAACCATACACCAAGTTCATCAGCTTCGTATTCGTCGAATTTCGTAAATGGCATAGAATAGATCCCGTATGCAAGCTGTACTATCTCTCCAAAGCTTGGATCAATTGATGATGCGATGGCAGCATACTGCACTCTTTTTATGCAATGTCGCAGTTCGTTGTGTGCAATTTCGTGAGCCATAACGAATGCTATTTCATCTTCTGTTTCTAAAAAATCAAGAATACCTGTATTAAAAAACATTCTTCCGCCGGCAATTGCATATGCGTTCACTTCATCTGTTTCCACGACTTTATAACCGTAATTTATACTTGTTCGGTCAACGTGGCGCATCATATTATTAAAGATCTTTTTAAGATTAAATTTTCTTTCTTTTACAATTCTCAAATCTTGTGAAATCTGTTTTTCAAGTTCAATACCAATCGAATTTTCTTCTTCATCTGAAAGAGCGGTAACTTCGAGAAGTGTTTCGTTTAAAATATCGGCGGTGTTTAATAGTTCTTTTAGAAAATCATCCTGGGATCTAACTACAGTGTTTCCAAGGCAAAAAATTAGTAATGCTAGAAAAAGACTTTTTATTACGGATGTTGAATTAATTATTGGTCTTAATTTCATTTCATCTCCATAGAATAAATGAGTTATAAAATTTTTTATAGTTAAATTATTTATTATTTAATTCTATTCTAATTAGTCTTAACCGGTTACTTTTGCAATCTGAACAGTAATATTATCTTCTCCTCCCCGCGCGTTTGCTAAATCAACGAGCTTATTAGCTGCATCCTGCACGGAATCATTTGAAACGATCTTTAAGACTTCATTTTCGTTGACAAAAGTTGTTAAACCATCCGAACAAAGAATGAAAATATCGCCCTCTTTTATTTTTATTTCATCTGATACCTCCGGTTCGGTCAACAATCCTATTCCCAGCGATCGGGTAATAACATTTTTTTGAGGATGATGCTTTGCTTCCTCCTGAGAAATCATGCGTGAATCAACCATTTGCTGCACTAATGAATGGTCTTTAGTAAGCTGTTTAATTGTACCATCTCTGCACATATAAATTCTGCTGTCGCCAAGATTGGCTATATAGGCTTTATCATCCTGCAGCAACGTGATTACTACCGTAGAACCCATTTCATTAAGTGCCGGATCTCCTTTTGCCGTATCAATTAGATTATTATTTGCTGATTGTATTGATGCTTTAAGTTCTTTAACAGGATTGAAGCTGTTGTTAAGTGATTCAAAATGACTTCTAATTGATTCTACTGAGAGCCGTGATGCAATCTCGCCCCCTTTATGACCGCCCATTCCATCGCATACAATCAGTAGCTCTCCATAATTTCCGTGAAAAGACCCGAAGTAATCTTCATTAATTTCTCTAACTCTTCCAACGTCTGAATGGTTACCAATTTCAATTTTAAATTTTTTATTTGCCATGTTATTTAATTTATTAAATTATTTTTATTTTAAACGAAATGCTGCCTAGTTTGATTACATCATCATCCTTAAGTTCTGTTCTTTCATCCACTTTTTTCCCGTTTAGGTAAGTACCGTTTGCGGATAGTTGATCCTGAATAATTATTTTATTGTCTCTACTTACTAATAAAACATGATCATCCGATATTTCAGGTTTATCAATTATAATATTATTAGTTGGGTTGCGTCCTATTTTTGTTCTGCCTTCAAATATTTTAAAATCCTTTCCGGCAGGATCTAAATCAAAGCTGACCAGCCAGCCCACCAAGTGATTTCCCTCTGATAAAGTTTCTTCACTAGTACTCGTTTCCCCTCCAACAATAACGGTCTTTTTATCAATAACCGTTCTTGTTTCTGCTTTCCCGGCCGATCCCTTTTCACTTACATTAGTTTTAATATCATCCTTTCTGTCTATTATGGTTTTAGCGCTGGTTATTGCTTTTGTGATGGTGGCAGTAACTTCTGCACGCGGGCAATAAGGGCATTGCTCCAGGTTTGCATCATAATTATGCCCGTTTGAACATGTTTTATGCTTTACGGCTAATTGCGCACCGCAGAATTTACAAAATTTCGCATTTTGCATGTTTTCCTTCCCGCAGGAAAGGCATTTCATTTCAACCTCAATTTTCTTCAATTAACATTTTTGGAGAATTAAATTAGTGATAAACTTGCACTATGCAAAGCAGTTATCCTGGGTATTAATTAAAATTTTTCGTATCAAAAACCGGCAGGAATAATCCATAAAATTATTTAAGGAATTTTAAAAGTTTGATTACCAATTTAATTGTTTAAAAGGAAGGACGCCCCGCTGAAAATAGGAGGAATTATGTACAACGGGGCGGGTTCAACTAATGAGAGCGTTAATTAGTTTGCTAAACTTTTTGGCGGATTATGGACAATTTTTCTTATGGTATCAAACTGCAAGTAAGGGTATTCCTCCCTCAATGCATCAATTGCGTCACCTGTGCGATATCTTTGTGCACGGAGAGATTTAAATTTTTTCCGGATCTGGTAATCTCTAACTGCCCGTTCATTTATTAATCCCCGATTTTGGAGCAGCTCGTAGATTTCATCACTTATTAAATCCGAAACGGGATTCTCAAGTTTCTTGTCTATCTTAGAGCTTTCCATTGTGTTCCCTTTCTTTTATGATACCTTTTTTGAAGTAAAAATCTAGATTAAATTTATCTTTCTAATAAGGCTTTTATTTCTGTGTTCAAACTAATAAAATCTGCTTGCCTTGCAATCACACAGTTATGTGGTTTTATGGGGAATTAAGCTGGCAGGACTTTTTTACCTACATATTTATGTAGGTAATATATAAGGTGTAGCTAAATTATTTTCCTTCTTATAGCCTTTGCGACAGCCTCCGATTGTGTGTGAACATGGAGTTTTTTATAAATATTCTTTATATGATGACGAACAGTATCTACACTAATGAATATTTGATCTGCTATTTGCTGGTAGTTATTTCCTTCGGCAAGCAGGTTTAAGACCTCCTTTTCACGTGTACTTAAAAAGTACTCGTTTTTCTCTTTATCTATTTCCTTTACTTCCTTAAACGCAGTGATTACTTGCCGTGCAATATTGCTGCTCATTGGAGAGCCGCCTTCGTGTACTTCTTTAATTGCTTCCAAAAGTTTCGACGGTGGGGTTTTTTTTACTAAATATCCACAGGCACCTGCACACAGTGCATCAAAAACTTTTTCACTGTCCTCATAAATTGTAAGCATTAGTAAGTCTAAATCTTTATTTATCTCGATTGCTTTTTTAACTCCTTCAATACCGCTCATTCCCGGCAATGCAATATCCATTAGAACAACATCAACCTGAATACTTTTTAATTTACCTAAAAAACTTTCACAATCTATGAACTGTGCAACACATGAATAACCAGGAGTACCGTTTATCAGAGCTGCCAGCCCGCTACGGATAGTATCGTTGTCTTCAACTATAGCTACATTAATCATTCTTTAATCATTCCTTATGATAATTTATATATTAAAATAAGATTTTAATTTATTAATCTTGCTTAACCTGCCTTTAAATTGTACCCTGGTCCCTTTATTTGGAGATGAGCTCCAGCTTATTTCGCCCCCTATTTTTAATGCACGATTCAGCATATTTTTCATACCATTTCCATATTGGATTTTTTCCGAATCAAAACCAATTCCATCATCTCTAATAAACACATTAATGCTATCGTTCTGAACATCAGCTTCAAGATACATTTTTTTACATTTGCTGTGTTTAATTGAATTATTGATTGCCTCTTTAAAAATTAATAATAGGTTTTGTTTATATTCCATGGGAAGTTTTACATCGTTACTTTTTTCTACATTCTTTACTTGCAGCGAAATACCCACAGAACTAAAGAATTCATTATAAGAATCTTTTAGCTTTATAATCAAATCATAAAGCGAGTCCTTTTCAGGATTTACCACCCAGACAATATCACTCATAATATCTACAAGCTGGCGGGAAGTATCACTGATTTTTCTTAACTCGTTGGTCGAAACATCGTGCTTATTACTTTTTTGGACTGCGAGCTCACTTAAAATTGAAATTTCTGTAAGCCCTGCGCCAACATTGTCATGCAAATCCGAAGCAATCTTTGTTTTTATTTTTTCAATAGCCAATTGATTTTTGATTCTAATGGTACTTAAATAGTACAACAGGAAACCAAGTGATATAATTGAGAGAGTAGCGAACCACCAGGTTTGGTAGAACGGTGGATTGATTGAAATTTTTAATGTTGCAACGTTTTCATTCCAAACTCCATCTGAATTTGTACCCATTACTTTAAATACGAAGTCTCCCGAAGGAAGATTTGTATAAGTGGCAATTCTTCTGTTTGCGTCTGTGTTAGTCCATTGCTTTTGAAATCCTTCCAATATATATCTGTATCTGTTTCGCAATGGTTTTGAATAATCTAAAGCTGAAAATTCAATTGAAATATAGTTTTCGTTATGTGATAAAATAAGTTCATTAAACTCACCTTTTAATTGTCTCTCCAATATTTTCACGCCGATAATGACTATCTGTGGTTTATAATAATTAATTTTAATGCTGTCCGGATCAAAAAAATTCAAACCATTAATTCCACCGAAGTACATTATTCCTTCCGAATCTTTAAAGTATGCACCACCGCTGAATTCAAGACTTTGCAGTCCATCTTCGAGTTCAAATTGTATAAATTTTTCAGTTTGAGGATTAAATTTGAAGATGCCGTTATCGGTGCTTAACCATAGATTGTTATTATTATCCTCCAGAATACCGTAAACAACGGCACTTGTTAAACCGTGCCTGGAAGAATATCCCTTGAAAATATTTGTTGCAGGTTCAAATTTATTCAGTCCCCCACCCGATGTCGCAACCCAAATTTGTCCCTTAGAATCCTCCATGAGGCATAGTACTTTATCACTTGTAATTGAATTTGGATTATCAGGATCACTACGAAATGCAAAAAAATCTTCTTTGGCTCGATTGAACTTGTTTAATCCTCCGCCGTAAGTTCCTATCAAAAGATTTCCCTCGCTATCAGGTAGTAGAGTGTAAACACGGTCATCTGAAATAGAATTTGGATTCAGGGGATTGTGTCTGTATGCAATAAAATTATATGAGTTTCTATCTTTTTTACTGAATGTTAACTTATTTAGTCCGCCACCGAAGGTAGCCAGCCAAGCAACAGTATCCGATTCAATATAAATATCCAAAACCTGATTTGCTGAGATTGAATTATTTCGATTTGGAGTATTTTGAAATACATCTATTTTTCCTGATACAGGATCAATTATATTTAAACCTGCACTATAAGTCCCGATCCAAATATTTCCCGAATTATCTTCTTTAATGGCTCTAATATGATTATCACTTACAGAGTTAACATTATTTGGATCAACTTTATAGATTCTGGAAAGTTTACTTTTACTGTTAAAGAAATTCAGACCGCCTTTATATGTTCCAATCCATAAGTTTTGCTTGGAGTCTTTATATACAGACCATACGACGTCATCATTTAGTCTTTCGTATCCGGGAGTCTTAGAGTTAAGAAGGTCAAACTTCGCAATGTTTTTCTGAATTTTTGTTACACCTTCGCCGAGATGCGATCCCACCCAAAGAATTCCTGATTTATCCACAAATAATGATAATATTTCATTTTCAACGTGTGAATTTGGATTGCTAATTACTTTAGAAAAATGTGTAAATGATTCAGAATGAAGATCAAAACGGTCTATTCCTCCTCCAAAAGTTCCAATCCAGATATATCTATCAAGATCCTGTTCAATTGCCATAACAGTATTGTCAGAAATGCTGTTTTCTTTTCCAACTATGTTTTTATAGAGTTTAAACTTTGCTTTTTCAGGAGGAAGCTTTTTATTATCAAAATCGAGTTTATTTAAGCCTCCCAAATATGTTCCTATCCACAGGTTTTGCTCCTTATCTTCAAACAGGCAGATAAGCTTATCATCACTTAAGGAAAAATTATTCTCTTCTTTATGACAGTAGTGAATAAATGAAAGACTCTCTTGTAACTTTTCGTTTTTGATTTGCATATAATCAGTGTTTAATCTATACAGACCACTGCCAAAACTCGCAACCCAAATTTCATCTTTTCTGTCTATTAAAATATCACAAATGCGATTGGACATTAGTGATTTACTGTTTTTTTGATCATGATAAATATGTATACCCGAATCAGATTTTCTGTCAAATCTTATAATGCCATTTCCCCAGGTTCCGATCCACAAGTAACCGGCTGCATCTTCTCGTATTGCGGTAACTGAATTTAATTGATTTCTGGAAAAAGCAAGCGGATAATCATAAAATGTATTAGATGGTTCTTCAATCGACTTAAAAAAATTATCCAGGTAGAATCTTTCAAAAGTTTCTGTGCTGCGGTCAAATCTATTCAGGTATCCATTTACAGTTCCCACCCAAATGTAACCGTCGCTGTCCTCGTGCAAAGCAGAAATAAAATTATCTGAAATAGAAGTTGAATCTGTGGTTTCATTTGAAAATACTTTAAACTCGTATCCATCGTATCGGTTTAATCCATCTATTGTTCCAAACCATAAGTAACCGAGTCTATCCTGAATGGTTGCAAATATTGTACTTTGGGAGAGTCCGTCTGCATCAGTGAGCTGTTTAAATATATACTCATCGGGCTGTGGGAATGATAGAGTAGAATAAAGGAGAAGAATAATTATGGATAAAATTGATTTCATTTATTTGAATTTGATCATCGCAAACAATTCTAATATGCAAGATATAATAATTTGATCTATCTTTTTAACTATAATTGTATAATCGGTTGATATGATCAGATAATTACCTGCAATATTTTTTTATGTGCTTTCAGGATAAAAGATGAGATCAGTTTTTTTAAATTTTATTTCCCATATAAAAAGAGCTAATACGGGAAGATGCTGTATATAAACCAGAGCAGATGACAGATAATTTAATTGATATAATGGAAGTAACGCCGCATATAACAGCAAGGATGCTTTTGGTCTGAAAACTAAAAGAGGAACTATCCAGGCGTAGTACCATGGGAATTGTGTCGGGCTAATTAAATAAAGAACTGCAACGACTAACAATGCTAATTCAAGGAATTGAACCTGACTTCCTGCCTCTCTCTTTGAAATAAAATACAGAATTATAAAATAAACCAGTATAATTGCAATTCGCGGTATTATTCTGGTCTGCAATCCAATTAGATTCATAAAATAAAAAATTATATCTCTAAAAAAAGTATACACAGCTGCATTATTTATCCATCTTTCTGCATATCTGATAAATCCAAGACTTTCATCAAGATTACTGGCAAGCACAGGAATAAACAAGATTAAGACTATTATAAAGTAACCCAGAAAGTAAAAGATAAAAGTTTGCTTATTCTTCCAGAAGGGTCTTAAAAATAGGACCAGCAGAACCATAGGCCAAAGTTTTAATCCTGTAGCAATTGCAAGAAAGACAATTGCCATCCAGTGCTTGTTTTTTAAATAAAGGAAAATTGAAATAATCACAAATAGAATAGCCAGCAAATCCATGTGTGCTGCGTTAAAGAACTCATGCATTACAATCGGGTTTACCCAGTAAATAGATATTAAAACCAATGGTAACTTAATCTGCTTTAAAATCAAGAATAAAAAAAACAAAAGGGCGATATCAAAAACGAGCAAAATCAGTTTCCACATCCAGGATTGCCATGGAGCAATAATGTAACTAATTGCAAACACACCCTGCGATAAAGCCGGATAAATTGTTCTAACGTGCGGATGATTAATATTTTTTATTACATCGTTCGATTCTTGTGCGAGTAGTTTTAACTCTGCCGGTATTTCTGATGATTTGCTCATTGCATCTTCAGGACTAAAGATATACGGATTAAATCCGTTTGCGGTTACTGCACCATCCCACAAATATCGGTAGAAATCATCCTCCAAAACTGGTTGTGACGGAATTAATATAATCCGGCATATAATTCCGGTCATAATAATTATACCAAACACTATTTTGTTTATAAATAATTTTTTGATGTTGAGGATGGCAATAAAAAAGTAAATACCTAATATTATCCTGAAACTTACATACGGTACAATCTGCTCTGTGTTTGGTTGCTGGTTTATTTCCAGTTGAGGAGAAATTAATAAAATGTAAACTGAATATGCGGTTAATAAGAACAGGAAAATTATCCATACAGAAAGGAAAAATTTATTTTGAGAGGCTTTTATGTTTTGCACGGTAAGAGCTAAAACTTAGTATATTTTATTCTATTCACATATAAAATTTAATATTATTCATCTAAATTATTTTTCTTATCTTGATAGAATAATATACTTAACTATAAAAAAATGATGGTTGATAAACATAAAGCATAATTAAGTATGAAAAGAATTCTTCCAACTGAGATAATTAAACGTTTTTATACGCTTAAAAGCCATAAAATCGTTTCGCTGCCGATTGTAATTTTAATGCCCCACAGCCGCTGTAATTGCCGGTGCGTTATGTGCGATATTTGGAAAGGGAACAATAATGTTCAGGAATTATCTGAAGAAGATATTAAGGGGATGCTTGATTCGTTTAAGAAATTAAACACAAGATCTATTGTTATGTCAGGTGGTGAAGCACTCATGCATCCAAACTTTTTCAGGCTATGCGAGATTTTAAAATCGCGTAAATTAAACATTACAATTTTATCAACCGGCTTGCTGTTGAAAAAATATGCAGATGAAATTATTTCAAAAACTGATGAGGTAATTGTTTCTTTGGATGGTTCAAAAGAAGTACACGATAAAATAAGAAATATTCCAAACGCTTTTGTTAAACTTGAAGAAGGTGTCCGGGAATTAAAAAAACTTAATAAAAATTTTAAGGTTACAGCCCGTTGTGTTATTCAGCGGGAAAATTTTGATGACCTGCCGAATATAGTTAATGATGCACACAAGATCGGTTTGGATCAAATTAGCTTTTTAACTGCGGATGTTTCAACTGATGCATTTAACAGACCTGAAGTCTGGGGAGATGCAAAGGTTGATGAAGTTCGATTATCATCCGCTGAATTAATACGCTTTAAAGAAACAATCGAGTCACTTTGTCAAACTCATTCAAAAGATTTTGAGGATAAGTTTATCGCTGAAAGTCCGCAAAAATTTAAAAAGTTCTACGATTATTATGCTGCATTCCACGATTTATGTGAATTCCCATCAATTCGGTGCAATGCGCCCTGGGTTTCAGTGGTTATTGAGGCAGATGGCAGTGTTCGCCCCTGTTTTTTTCACGCTTTAAGCGGAAACATAAAAGAAGTTTCTTTAAATCAAATTATAAATTCCGGAAGTTCTGTTTCATTCAGAAAAAATCTGGATGTAAAAACAAATTCTATATGTGAAAAATGTGTCTGCTCACTTAACCTCTCACCATTTGCAAAATTATAATGTTATCTGCTGAGAAAAGTACAATTGGCAAACCCAACCAATTTAAAATTTATCTTTTATGGGGGATAGCTTCAGCACTTGCAGTATATTTTTCCTATTTTATCATTTCAAACGCCGATAGTCCAAACCATGGTTTTGCGAGCTATTACACCTCAGCTAAATTGTTAAGCGAAGGTGAAGATGTAAGTCAGTTTTATGATAATGATTGGTTCAGTTCTAAAGTAAAAAATTTTGTACCGGAAGTTTATGATGTTTATCGTTTTAATTTTCCAACGATGACACTTCTTCTTTTACCTCTTTCTAATTTCAGCTACAGCAGTGCAAAAATTATCTGGACGATTTTTAATTTGTTAACTTTATTCTTCGCAATCGGTTATTTAATAAGAGAAGTTAACTTTACAAAGATCTGGCTGTCGCTGATTCTTATATTAATTTTTTCATTCCAGCCGTTATACGCAAATTTTCTTTGCGGGCAGGCTTATGTGTTAATTTTTTGCTTGCTGGTTTTAGCATGGTATGCGTATAAAAATGATAAAAACTTGTTACTTGGATTTGTAATCGGATTAATTTTTATATTCAAAAGTATAAGTTTTATTTTTTTCATTTTCTTTCTGATTCAAAAAAAATGGAAAAGTCTTTTGGGAGCAGTTCTAACAAGTCTTTCAATTGCAGTTTTAACTTTACCTTGGATTGGAATCGATGCCTGGTATGCATACGCCGAAAATTTTTTTAATGACTTTACCCATCCGTCTTTAAGTGTAACTGCTTATCAAACCATTCATAGCTTTTTTCAGCATTTTACAATCTTTAACCACCAATGGAATCCCACGCCGATTATTAACTTGCCTATTTTGGGAAAAATACTTTCAACACTTTCAATTTTTATTGTATTGGTTTATTCCTCACTTAAAGCTCATCAATCAGAGAAATCAGATTTAGCATTTGGTGCTTTTGTTGTTGCTGGATTGATAATAAGCCCGGTATCGATCGACTATCATTACACAATAATCATTCTTCCAATTTTTATACTGTTGAAACAGGTATTGAAAAATCAATCACGAATTGTTTTGGCAGCATTAATACTATTTACCGGTTTAATTGCGGCTTATATCCCATATACATCATTAAAAGTTACCACCGGATGGTTAGCATTATTTGCTTATCCCAAATTATATGGTGCAGTTGGTTTGTGGGGGCTGTTAATGCTTTATACTTCAAAGCAAAATGTTTCACAGACGGGGAATAATCAAATTAGATAAATTAATTGCCTTATGATTTTTGGGTTGTCGTCTTAAAAATTAAGGAATAAATAAAATTCTTTTCACCCCAAACACTTTTTCGTATTTCAATATTCCAAGTAAATCCGTTACTCTCCCCAATAGATTTAATTTCTGAAATATTACAAACTTCTGAAAGTATGATATAAACTTTTGAATTGCTGTTAATGTAAGAAGGCAGTGAATCAAAAAGAGTTGTAAAGTATTCGTAATTACTTCCACAAAACCACGCATATTCTTCTTCTGTTTCTGGATCTTTTTTATAGTAGGGAGGATTTATAATTACAATATCAAATTCCTGCCGGGGAATGCCTTTAAATAAATCAGATTCAATTACATTAATTTTAACATTGTTCATCTCTGCATTTAATTTAATATTCTCTGTTGCCGTTCGGCTTATATCGCTCGCATGTACTAACGCCCCTTTTTTTGCAGCAAGTATTGAAATTATTCCTGAGCCAGCGCCTAATTCTAAAAATGAAGTACTTGCAAGATTTAAATCATTTACAAAATTTAATAGAATTTTTGTGCTGATAAATAATCCCGGGTGAAAAACTCCCGGTTTAATGATTACCTTGATATCTTTACCTTTCCATGCAGCAGGTGAGAATGAAAATTCTCTTTCTTTTGAAGTATATAATTTTGCAAGCTTTCTCAACAGCGGTGCTAGTGGGGTCAGAAAATTCACTTCAGATTTTTTCCCTGTAAATTCTTATTCAGTGTAAAATCCTTCCACTTCAGGACGTCTGTACTTAAGCCAGAATTTTTGAAGCGCTTTTAACTCATATGGAAACCTGTAAAAACCGATTTTATATCTTAAAGCGGAGAGTGCACGCATTGTTCTTTTCTGAAGTATTGTTAGTTTGAAATCGGAAATTGTCGGATATTGTGCATTGATAACAGTTTCAAAATCTAAAATTTTACTTACCATTTCAGGAGTCAGCCAGGGAGTCAGTGGATTTTTCCGCAAATCAAAATTTTCCCAGTGTGGATTTAGCCAATCATCAAGTGTTTCGGGGAATTTAAATCCCGTTTCAGTAACCTTTTGGTAAAGCTCTGATCCCTCAGTTGGGACGGGACTATAAAGATAAATTATTATTTCCGTAAAAGGATTTATTTCTTTAATCTGCTTTATAAAATGAATATCTTCATCAATTTGTTTCATTACTTTTTGCGGAGAATCCGCAGGGAGTCCCAGCACAAATGAATATTCCGGGATAATATCGAACTTCTTCATTCTTGATGCAAAATTTTTAATCTGTTCGCCCGATTGAGTTCCTCCTTTATCTATTTGTTTTAAAATTGCATCATTGCCGGTTTCAGCACCAAAAAAAATCATTCTGCAACCTGCTGCTCTCATCAGAGAAAGTGTTTCATCATGGTATTTATCAATTGTATCGATTCTGCCCTCGCCCCACCAATTTATTTTTTCATTCATAATCAATTTTGAAAATTCAATTATCCTTTTTTCAGAGACAAAAAAGTTATTATCGTGGAATTCAACCGCATCAGTTCCGAATTCATCAATTAAGTATTTGATATCTTTGTAAACTAGTGGTGCTGATTTACCTTTCCACCTTGCTTCATATATTGGAACTACTGCACAAAACGAACACGTGAAAGGGCAGCCAATACTTGAATGATAAGCCGCGGTTTTAGTACCGAGGAAGGTTTTTCCGAGATAATTTGTTAACGGATAGAAAATATTTAGTTTTTCATATGGCAGAGGAGGAAGCATATCCTGATTGAACAATTCTGCTTTAGGAGTGTGAATAAATTCATTCCCTTTTTTGTAAATAAGATTTTTTATTGCGGATAAATCATCATCATTTAGAATCGAATTTACAAGCTGCGGAAAAGCTTCGTCGCCTGGTCCATTAATTATATAATCGACATAGCCGGAGTTTAGTACGCTCCTGTATTGATTTGAGGGAAAATATCCTCCCCAGATTATTATTGCTTCAGGATATTCTTTTTTCAAGTTTTTTGTAATTTGGATCCCTTCGCGAAGCTGCATTCCAGGCATAACAGTACAACCAAAAATTTTAAATTCACCGGTTGAGAAATAAGAATCAATTTTTTGCCATGGATCTTTTTCCATATTTCCATCAACAAAAACATAGTCATAATTTCCCTCGATCGATGCCCCGATCTGCAAGATTGAATTTGGAATCCTGTGCTTTGAGTTTGCACTTCTTGGATTAAATAATACTATTTTATTCATTATAGGCTGTCACTATAAAATAATAATCAATTCATGCCGTAAAGTGAAGCATAGTTGTTAACGGTTTCTTCAATTGGAAATAGATTTACAGGATAAAAACCCAACTTTTCGTTCAGCAATTTTTTTGTGATTGTAAAAAATTCCTCTTCATTATTTACGATAAACCATTTAAGATTATCCTGCGCATAGCCAACATTAAATGAAACGATATTCATTCCATTCACGAGTGCTTCAGCAAAGACATACCCGGAACCTTCAAACAGGGATGGATGAACAAATATTTTGCTTCTCTGCATCAATTTAAAAATATCTTTACGATTTAATAATCCTTTAAACTCAACATTTGCTTCAATCCCCCTTTCTTTTACTAACTTTTTTAATTTGGATAATTCCGGACCCTCACCAACCAATACAGCTTTAATTTCAGGATAATTTTTAGCTGCTTCTGCTGCGATTTCCACAAATAGCGAATAATTTTTTAATGGAATTAAAGAACCCACTGCTAATAAATCAATGTCCCGTTCGCTGTCAATTAATTGCTGATCATCAATTCCCCAATGAATGATTTCCTGGACATTTCTGTTTGTCAGTTTAAAAAACTGCTTCGATTGATTTTTTGATAATGCAATTAATTTAATGTTACAATCCTTTAAAATTCTTAAATATCTGTTTGATTTTTTTACATCCTGTCCCATAAGTGTGCATATATGTGTGCAGTTAAATTTTCTTGAAAGAATATTTCCGATCATTGCGCATTCACCAAGCCAGAGAGAGTGTATTACATCGACTACTTTTATTTTATGAATTCTTTTTGCTGTATATAAAGCATCGAGCCAAATGAACAATTTCTTAACTTTATTGTTTTTACCTGCGAGCGGAAAAATATTAATATCGTTCCATTTGTAATTGTATTTATGATAGGGATATTGAAACGCTATAACGGAAATTTCAAGCTCGGAATAGTATTGTTGAAACTTAATTAAAAACTCCTGTAAAGGCGGAATGCAGTTAAAATCATTTTCATCTTTTGGAAATCCGGGAACAAGGAAAAGTATGTGTCTAGCATTGCTCATTTTTTAATTACAATCCAGGGGAAAGGGGAATCTTCTTTTAAAAACAAGAACCTAATTTTATTTTTAATTGATGATGGATTATAAAATATTTTCGAATTGAATCCCAAGAGTTTTTTTATGGAATGATGATGATAGTGTTGAGCCATTTCCGGGAAACTTATTGAAGAATAATAATCCATGCTCCTTTTTTTTGCATATTGAATTTCCCCGACTGGATAAAAGGGGGAATCGATAATATGAATTTCACCGTTCCTTGTTAATAATTCAAATAATAGCTCAAATAATTTTTTAAGATCAGGAAAATACTGCACAGAAGCATTCAGAATAACTAAATTGAAAAAGTCAGAGGGAAAATCTGTATTAAAAATATCTGCATAAATAAATTTAATTTTTTCCGATTCACAAACTCTTTTACCTTGTTTAAGTTCCGTTAAATTAATATCAACACAAAAGAATTTATGATTAAAATCTTTTGTGAGGTTCCCGGAGAACCATCCGTTGCCACAGCCTAAATCTAGAATATTTAAAATTCCATTTTTAGATTTTAAATAATCTTTAAAGCGGAGAAATGATTTTTCCCGAAGTCTCCACTCATTTTTATGAGGATTCGAATCAGGAATAAGGGGAAGACTATCAACTTCAGTATCTGAATATATTCTCTTTTCTTTTTTTCTTACTTTCAGGTAAAGAGATTCAAACTCATCATTAATTTCGGAAAGAACGTAAACTCCTTCCTGCTTTTGTTTGGAATTTAGTCTGAATTCAGCCATTTTGTATTTCTTGTCAACCACATTCCTGCTTTGGCTGCTAAAGATTTTGATTTATATATTATTGTTTCCGGTCTTATTGATTTGTTGTTTATCTCTTGATGAAATTTAACCTCGTTTACAACTCTTCGCACAGCAAAATCGTAATACTTGCGCGGGTATGTTCGATTAAAATCTCTTTCACGTTCAGATTTCTTTTCCCACTTAAAAATATCTTCCTGATTTGTCTCTATCTCTTGAAAAAATTCTGTTCCTTTTATTGGATAAGCGACCGTAATTGTAAAATGATCGGGATTAGATATTTTTAGATGATTGATTGTCTCTTCAATATCATTTTCAGTTTCGCCGGGGTAACCAAGCATAATAAAAGTCCCGGTTTGGATGCCATATTTTCCCGCTAGCATTATCATTTCCTGCACCTGTTCAACCCTAACTCTCCTATCCATTGCATCTATTATTTTTTGCGAACCGCTTTCTGCGCCAATCCATACTCTAAAACAACCGGATTCTTTCATCACTGCGATAACCTCTTCGTTCATTCTATCTGCGCGTGTAATACATTCATATTTTATTCTTAAATTATTTTTCTTTAGCTCATCATTAAATTGAAAAAGCCACTTGTGGCTGACTGTAAAAACGTCGTCCACAAACCACAACGAATCAGGATTGTACTGATTTTCGATAAGTTTTAATTCCTCAACTACATTTTCAGGAGAACGACGTCTGTAGGTTAATCCATAGACAGCACGGCTGCACCACTTGCAGGTATATGGACACCCTCTCATTGTGCTGACCGAAACTGCATCCTGACTATGTTTTCTTTTCCAGGCATTTTGATAATCATTAATATTTATTCCATCACGATTAGGAAATGGAAGCTCATCAATATTTTTAATAAGTGCCCTCTCTTCAGTAAAACAGGATTCTCCGGATTTATCGATGTATGCAATGCTCTTTACATTATTAATACTTTTTTCATTTTTCCCTTCCAGAGTTGTAATCAATTCGTAAAATGTTTCCTCACCCTCGCCTATGACCACAAAGTCGGCACCGTGGCAAAGTAAGTCTTTAGCGTTATATCTTACTTCGGGTCCTCCCAGAATGATCTTTGTTTTTGCAAGTTCATTTTTTGACTTTATAAATTTTATGATCTCGAGCACATTTAACTTTGTCATGAGGTTAACATAAATCGCAGTATAATCAGGTTTTTCATCTGTCAGATATTTTTTTAGTTCCGCTTTTGATGTAAAGGTTGTATCAAATATTTTATTTTCAATTCCCTTTTCGTTTAAATAAGCGGAGATATAAAGAATTCCAAGCGGGGGATAAGGCTTCATTATCCGCATCTCCGAAGGATCTTCATTTATAAAGTATGCATGTGTTAATAGTACTTTCATTTTTTTACGAAATCTATTAAAAAGTGATCAGAATAATTTGAAAGTGTCCCCCAGTCTGCTATTACGGATTCAAATTTTCTCATCAGGTTGAAAGTCTTATGCTTTGATGAAAAGAATTTATCTAAATAAGATGGTGGAATAAAGAATCCCACAGGTCTCAGCGCTACTTGTGCAAATTCTTTTCGGAATATTTTTCTAACCAAATATGGCGGATAATAGTCAATCAACATTTCTTCATCATTTATTTTTACTTTTACCTTTTTTGTTGATGATCTTCTAAATGCCTTCTTAAAATTAAATTTTAGTGTGAAATAAAACATTTCCCAAATGCAAAAGGTGGGCATAATCACCATTATCAACCTGCCCGAAGGATTAATCAATTTGCTTAGAAAAGCTGGTAGATTATATAAATCCTTGAACGGGATACAATTAATCCCGCCAAAATTTGAAAATACTAAATCGAAAGTATCATTTGAAATAAATTCATCGATCTTAGTTAAATCGATCTTGTTGGTTTTTATTTTATTATTAAGTTTATTTTTTATCGCTTTTTTCTCAGTTACTTCCAGCATCTTATCCGAGATGTCAGTTGCCAACACCGTATGTCCTTTTTTGGCAAACCAAATCGCATCTTCGCCTGTACCGCAATTTAATTCAAGTATTCTTAAACCTTCTTTACCTGACAAAATTTTATTCAGATAAGTCCATACAATTTCCCTTTGGGTTTTTCCTATTTTGGTAAGGGTGAATGTTGCGTCGTATTCTTTTGCAACGGAATCAAAAGCAGAATTCATTATCAGGCTTTTTCTAATCTCCGCAGTTGAACAGAATCTATCACCGACATTGGCGTGTAGTAAAGAAATGAAATCGCAGAGCGAATTTTTTGCCTGTTAGCTTTTAAGGGATTAAGAATTACTTTTTTCAGATTGAGTAAGCTCTGTTTTCTTTTATAGACTTTATGTACATACCTGTGCAATTTTTTATAGTATGATGGTGAAAATGTACCTTTATACATCATTGCGAGATCGTCTGAATCCGTCCAGTTGGCTTTTTCCTTTAACTGCTCTTTTACTGAATCGTAAAACTCTGTTCCGGGCAAAGGGTATGAAACTGAGATACCTATTTCTTCAGGCATAAGGTCTAGAACCATATTTATTGTTTTTTCAATATCTGCTTTTGCTTCGCCAGGATAACCGAATTGAAGAAAGAAAGCTGATCTAATCCCGTTCTTTTTTAATAAATGTGTTGCTTCATAAATTTGTTGTACGGTGATTCCTTTATCCATTGCATCAAGAACTTTTTGCGAGCCCGATTCTGCTCCGACCCAAACCGTTTCTGCACCGGAATCAGTGAGTGCTGCGATTGTATCTTCCTGCAAGAGCAAATCAACTCTCGATTGTATTTTGTATTTAAACTTTAAACCTGTTTTATTTACCTGATCCCGGAATTCCTGTACCCATCCCGGCTTTAGTCCAAAAATATCATCGCATATCCAAAAATAATTTACCCCGTAATTCTTTTGCAGAAATTCTATCTCCTGAATAACTTTTTGAGGTGAGCGTGAGTTATAACGGTTGCCGTATATTGGCTTTGCACACCAATTACATTTAAAGGGACATCCGCGTGTAGTTGCAATGTTTAGTGAAAAGCAGCCATGATTTTCCGTCCAGATTTCTTTATAAGAGGATATATCAATTAAGTCCCATGCCGGTTGTGGAAATATATCAAGCTCTTTTACTATTTGTCTTGTAGGGGTACGGACTATTTTATCATTAAATTTATAGGCTAGTCCATCGATATTACTAAAATCTGTTTCTCTTTTATCAAGTGATATAATTAGCTCTTTAAGGGTAATTTCACCTTCCCCTATAACAACAAAATCAACACCGTGTTCAATATATTTTTCATAATGATCTGCTGCATCGGAGCTCGATGTGATAACTTTAAGATTATTTTCCTTTCCGATCTCTGCCATTCTGAAAGCTGCTTCGCGCATGTTTGTAAGACACATTTTTGTTAAGTAATTAAAACCATCATCATAAATAACGAGATAATCTGGTTTTTCATTTTCAATCACCTGCATAATTGTTTCAGGTGAATCAATCAGCGCAGTATCAAATAATGAAACCAGGTAACCGGCTTCTCGCATTATAGCCGCAGCGTAAATTGTACCAAGCGGGGGATAAGGCTGCTTTGCTTCCCATTGCTTGGGATCGAACTTATAAAAATATGAGTGCGTGAATAATATTTTTTTCATTTTAACTGAGTGAAATATGCAACTCTCGTTCCAGGATGTTTATTTTTCTGTTTAATTCTTCCAAAACTTTTTTCTGAAAAAATTTAGGATGATGTTTTGACTCTTTTTTATTTGATTTAAATGCAATCTTATACTCTGCCGAGTCATATTTTTTATATTTTTTTCTGTTATGCTTTTCGAACATTCTCATAAAGTAATCATCCAGCATATCTCCGAGTTTTGTCCCCAAAATTTTTTCGAGTAAGAATTTTACTATTCCCATATTCTCAGGCAGAGCATTATCTGCAACTCTTTTAGGAAAATTTGGATAAAATTCTCTAATCCAGATATTTTTATTGTAAAGCTCATCATAAACTGAAGGACCGAATGTTGGAATTAGCGTTATTAGTTCGGTGGCGGTAAAAATATTTTTCTCTTTAATTTCAAGGTTTTCAGAATCAACAAAGTAATTAATGCAGAAGATTCTTTTTGAATTTAGAAGAAATATTTTCTTAAATATCATCAAAGCACTTCTGGAAAACCACAAACGGTTTGGATGTGTAATAACAAAAAAATCTATATCAGAATCAGCTTCCATGAAACCCTTTGACAGCGAACCGGAAAGTAGTGTGGCCCTGATGAACGGGAATTTGGAAATTAACCAGGACATTCTCCTGGCTGTTTTCATCCTCTTCTGAGCAAGTTTATTTCCCTTTTCTCTTCTCATTATGTACGAATTATCATTTTTAAGCAAATAATAATTCCCTTTCTGAAACAGAAGTTTTTTGCTTACAAGATTACCTAAAAGATTTTTAACTTCTACTTCTGAGGTGTGGTTAATCCTCAGGTTTTGAAATATTTCCTCAGCCGTCAGCGGATATGAAAATATATCATAATAAACCAGAGTTTTAATGATATTTTTTTCCAGTACAGAAAGGCTCAACGCTAAATACTTATTTTTATTGAATAAACTTTAGAAAGATTGCTTTAACGAATATACATGTGAAGTTAAGAAATTTGTTTAATGTTCCACAAGTATATTATCATTCCAATTTAGTTATAAATAATCACAGATTCATCAAGTCCCCATTTAAAATTTTGTAAGTCGTTATTTATGGTAAAAACAGTAGTGATAAGCCAATCCAGTGAACTAATACAACACTTGTTACCGATTAAGTAACTTTGCAGAAGATGGACAACTTTAAAAACTGTTCATTTCTGGACCGGTATTATTAATTGTACTGTTAACTATTTTCGCTGTTAAAAGTTTACCCGGTATCTCTTATACCGAATGATTTTCATCGATTATTACTCTTTTCGTTTTTAAAGTTTTTATTAATAAATCACCCCAACACCAATGGTTACTGTAATTAAAAATAAATCTTAATCGGAATGTCATTTCACCTTCTAATCATCCTGATTTTACTTACGTCTTAAAACCTATTTCATTATTTTTATAATAGATAAATTGCTCTTTTCTCTAACTGAAAATCTGAAAGATAAATATGGAAAAACTACTACTTTTGGGGGCTGAGGCAATTGCCCAGGGCGCTATTGATGGAGGGATGAGCGGTGTTTATGCATATCCCGGCACACCGTCCACAGAAATAACTGAATATATTCAGAATAATAAGACTGCAATAGAAAAAAACATTCACAGGAATTGGTCTGCTAACGAAAAAACCGCTGTTGAAGCTGCACTTGGGATGAGCTACGCAGGTAAGCGAGCAATGGCTTGTATGAAGCACGTTGGTTTAAATGTAGCTGCTGATGCTTTTATTAATTCCGCAATTACCGGTGTTAATGGTGGGTTGGTTTTTGCCGTTGCTGATGATCCGTCGATGCATTCATCTCAGAATGAACAGGATTCACGCTTCTTTGGCAAGTTTGCAATGATTCCTATACTTGAACCATCAACTCAGCAGGAAGCTTACGATATGGCTTATGAGGGTTTTGAGCTTTCTGAAAAATTAGGAGTACCAGTTTTAATAAGATTTACAACACGTCTTTCGCATTCACGAGCTGGTGTGCAGAGGAATGAAATTAAAGAACAAAATACGTTAAGCTATCCGGAAGATCCGATTCAGTTTGTGCTGCTCCCTTTTAATGCAAGAAAAAGATATAAAGGTTTGTTAGACAAGCAGGTTTTAATGGAAGAAGAGGCGGAAAATTCAAAATATAATATTTATTATGAAGAATTAAACCTGTCCGGGGAAGCAAAACTAAAGACTGATAAATCATTTGGAATTATTGCCTGTGGAATTGCATACAATTATTTAATGGAAAACTATCCGAACCGGGATTGCCCATATCCAGTCCTAAAAATCGGGCAATATCCGATGCCGTATAAAAAAATTGAAAAAATCGTAAATGAGTGTGAAAAAGTCTTACTTTTGGAAGATGGTTACCCTTTTGTTGAAGAACAGCTTCGTGGATTTCTAGATAAAAGTAAAAAAATAAAAGGAAGATTAGATAAGACAATACCGCGTGCGGGAGAGTTGAATCCGGATCACGTTGCAAAAGCTTTAGGTAAAGACGTTAAGGCAGAATTAAAGATCCCGTCACTTGTTGCAAACAGACCGCCGGAGCTATGTTCTGGGTGTGCTCATCGCGATGTTTACAATGCACTAAACGAAACTATGAGAGAGCACGGTAAGCAAAAAGTTTTTTCCGATATTGGTTGCTACACGCTAGGTGCACTCCCGCCTTGGAATGCTATTCATTCCTGCGTGGACATGGGTGCATCTATAACGATGGCTAAAGGTGCTGCCGATGCAGGTGTTCGTCCCTCCGTTGCCGTTATCGGTGATTCCACTTTTACACACAGCGGTATGACTGCTTTGCTCGATTGTGTATATGAAGACACACCTGTTACTATCATTATTGCTGATAATTCAACTACCGCAATGACCGGCGGACAGGCATCGCATGCAACAGGAAGATTGGAAGAGATCTGCATCGGGATTGGTGTCAAACCGGAGCACCTTAAAGTCCTAACTCCTTTGCCAAAGTACCATGAAGAAATGGTAAAAGTTTTACGTGAAGAATTAGTATATGAAGGCGTTTCTGTTATTATCCCAAGAAGGGAGTGCATACAAACGGTACCAAAGAGTAAAAAGGAAAAAAGGATAAAAACGGAGGAGGTTGTGTAATGAAAGCAGACATAATTTTATCTGGAGTCGGAGGGCAGGGAATCTTATCAATTGCAGCCACAATTGGAATGGCTGCACTTGAAAATGATCTTCATTTAAAACAAGCTGAAGTACACGGGATGAGCCAGCGCGGTGGTGCTGTTCAATCCCATTTAAGAATTTCAGAAAAAGAAATTGCCAGCGATTTAATTCCTCTTGGCAAAGCAGATTTAATTATTTCTGTTGAGCCAATGGAGTCGCTTCGCTACTTACCATATCTTTCGGAAAGCGGATGGTTGGTTACGAACACAACTCCTTTTATAAACATACCCGACTATCCTGATATGAATGAGCTCCTTTTGGAGATTGAAAAGCTTCCTCACCACATAGCAATAAATGCGGATGAAATTGCCAGAAAAGTAAAGTCTCCGCGTTCATCAAATATGGTAATGCTTGGTGCTGCTTCACCTTTCCTTGATATTACTTATGAAAGTCTAGAAAGAGGAATTCAAAAGATATTTGGTAGAAAAGGGGAGAAGATTGTTAAACTCAACATCGAAGCATTTGAAGCAGGAAGAGATTTTGCAATAGCGTACACTCCCGTTGGCAGCAGTTAGTAAGTAGTAAAAAGAAAATTTAGTCGTCAATCTGAGCAACCTGCCTGCAGAAGGCAGGTCACTTCGTTCATTCAGCATCAAAATGAAAATACAGTTTAAGAAGTTCTAACTTGATGTGAGCGATTCTACTTCTTCTACTGATTTCGGAATTGGTTTTGAACCAAGCACTCGGAAGCCATCTTCAGTAACCAAAACATCATCTTCAATTCTGATCCCGCCAAATTCGCGGTATTCTTCAACCCTATCATAATTTATAAATTCGTCGTGTCGTTTTTGCTTCTTCCACATATCAATTAACTCGGGAATAAAATAAATTCCGGGTTCAATTGTAAAAACATATCCTGATTGAAGAGTTTTTGCAAGGCGTAAATATTTTAATCCGAATTGTTGACTTCGGTTAGTGTGTTCATCGTAACCAACAAAGTTTTCCCCAAGATTTTCCATATCGTGTACATCCAGACCCATCATATGACCAAGTCCATGCGGAAAGAATAATCCATGTGCACCCGCTTGTACTGCTTCATCAACATTTCCCTTCATAATTCCAAGATCTTTTAATCCTTCTGTAATAATTCTAGCAGAACCGAGATGTAAGTCTTTATTCATTACACCCGGCCGAACGGAATTTATTGCTTCCATTTCTGCTTTTAATACTATTTGATAAATCTCTCTTTGCTTTTGAGAAAACTTTCCACTAACGGGAATTGTTCTTGTAATATCACTTGCATAATGAAGTTTACTCTCTGCTCCGGAATCATTTACAAGTAAGTCCCCATCTGCCATTATATTGCCATAAAAGTGATTGTGCAACGTTTGTCCGTTGACTGAAACAATCGGTCTGAACGAGAGTCCACTCCCTAAAGAAATCGAAATACCCTCAATCATTCCTGCAATTTTCATTTCATAAATGCCGGGTTTAACCATTTTCATTGCCGCTGTGTGCATTTTGAATGCTATATCAACTGCCGAATCTATCTCTTTTATTTCTTCTTCGGATTTAATTGATCTCTGTTCTACAACAGCTTTTATTAATTTTTCAGAAGCATAGTCATTTACATACAAATGGTTCAATCCAGCAAGTTGACTGATTTTCACTATATTTTCTGGTCTGTATTGCGGGAGGAAGTGAATTTTCCTACCCTTTTTTACGGCAACCTTGACGTGTTCACTGAGATTTTGGATCGGGAAAAAATTGCTGATGCCAGCTTTCGAAGCTAACTCTTCCAGTTTTGGTTGTGGACCCATCCAGACTATGTCATCGATATTAAAATCGTATCCATAAACAGTTTCAATATGATTGTCTATATCAATTATAGCCGCCATACCTGGTAAATCTAGTCCGAAGTAATATAAAAATGTGCTGTCCTGCCTGAATGCATAAGTATTTCCAGTATAGTTTGCCGGAGCATCTTCATTTCCCAAAAACAGAAGCAGTCCGGATTCAAATTTGTTTTTAAGAATGTTTCTTCTGTTAGAATATATGTGTGCTTCGAACATTGTAGCTCCTTGAGTGCAGTTAAGTTTTATAATATCTTAATTATTCACAAATAAATTTAAACAATTTCACTATTCAATTATAATTTATACTTGCTCTACAAGTAAATTATATGTTGTTAAACTCATTTTTTATTGAATTTTGCACTTTTTAAGGGTTAACTTAAAATTCGCATTGTTACAGATTAGTGATTAAATTTGTACATAATATATTTGCACTGTTAATTTTTTACTGATAATAATGATTCAATTCATTTAGAACGCATCAATTTGATACATACTAAAGGGAAAATAATCTTCTATTTGTTGCTGATCTTCATTGTATCATTTTGCGATACATATTCGCAAGTATCTTCCACTAGAATAGATCATGCTTTTTCAGATGCATTTGTGTTTGGTTTGGATGGGGGACTAACAATAGCTACAACAGATTATAAAAGCAACAAGAGTGGTTTTACTTTCAGAGGATATGGAGAATATTTTTTCCCAACAAGTTCGGTTCACATACTTGGATTCAGACTTACTTTTGGAACACAGAATATTTCGGGTGAAGATCCAAGGACACAGATTTCTTCAAAGGATGGTCTCCGCGAAATTCCTACCACTTTCACAACTAATCTATTACAACTGGGCTTTGGCGTGAGCTATAATGTATCTATTAGCGATATCGCATTTCCGTTTCTTTTGGTTAGTTTTTCAAACTCGTGGTTTGATCCGAAAGATAATGAAGGCAATCCTGCTGCAGGAAATGTTATCGGTCTGTACACAAAAAATTCCAAAGGGTATGATATTCAACTCGGTATAAAGTTTTTAGTTAGCGATCAGGTGAGCTTAAATTTAACAGGTGGCACTCATCATCCTTTAAGCGATTATTTAGATGATGTCGCTGCCGGTTCTTCTGACGACAGCTATTATTCATTATCAGCAGGATTTTCTGTATCACCATTTGTGAGTGTGGATTCTGATGAAGATGGAGTCGTAAATAAGTACGACGCTTGTCCGGATGAAGCAGAAGATATGGATGGATTTGAAGATGATGATGGGTGTCCGGATTTGGATAATGATGGCGATGGTGTAAATGATAATATGGATTTGTGCCCAAACGAAGCAGAAGATTATGATGGATTTGAGGACCTTGATGGTTGTCCCGATAATGACAATGACAAGGATGGAATACTCGATCTTTACGATAAATGTTTGAATGCTAAAGAAGATTTTGATGGATTTCAGGATAAAGACGGCTGTCCGGATATAGATAATGATGGCGACGGCATAGTAGATTCCCTTGATAAATGTCCGGATGAACCTGAGACACTAAACGGGATTTATGATACAGATGGTTGCCCTGACGAAAGTGGGGGAATACCAACGAGTTTAAGCTTAAATGCGGATGATATATTCCAATCGAACACTTCAAAAATAAAACTTGATGGGAAAAGTTATCTTGATGAGATTATAATTGTTCTTCTTGCTTCTCCGGATGCAAATTGGAGAATAGAAGGACATATGGATAGCCAGGGTTCGACCGGATATTTAAGAGCACTCTCTTTAGATCGGGCAAAAGCAGTGTTGGAATATTTTGTTTTATTTGGTGGATTAAACAGAGAACACTTCCAGGTTTACGGAATGGGTGATAAATTCCCGATTGATGATAACAGAACCGAGGAGGGAAGAAGAAGAAACAGAAGAATAGAGATAAAAATGGAAGAATAAATTTCTATTAAAATTTCTATTCACTGCTCCTCAATTTACAGGTAAATTCTACAGTAAACTTAGTGACCTCATAGATTTCTGTCGTTTTTCCAAACCAAATATGTGGTATAATTATTACTGTTATTTATTGGTTTCACTAAAAAAAAAGAGATTTTTAAAGGATGCTCACCAGAAAATCAATAAATGTTTTACCAGAAAATGTGCTTTCTGAAAATCGATGGAAAGAATTTCCGGCGGTTTTTCTTCAGAATGTGAATAAAGAGAAAACAGTTGGTGATGGACAGACCAGGGGCTTATTAAAATTAGTTTTAGGGGTTGTTTACTTCTTATTGCTTGTAGCAGCACTCACCATTCTATTAACTTAAAATTTATTTCTGATTTATAATTTAATATAAAGCCGGATTTAATTATCCCGGCTTTTTTATTTATAGTTTCCTGATAACCTTTGCAGGTACCCCTGCAACGATTGTCTTTGGTGGAACGTCTTTTGTTACGACTGCGCCGGCACCTACGACTGCATTTTCTCCAACGGTTAAACCACACATAATTGTTGCAGAGGAGCCGATCGATGCGCCTTTTTTAATAAAGGTTTCAACCACTTTCCAATCCGCCTCTGTCTGTAAAGATCCATCTGCTGCAGTTGCTCTTGGCACTTTATCATTAATGAAGGTCACATTGTGTCCAATAAAAACATTATCTTCAATATGAACACCTTCGCAGATAAATGTATGAGAAGAAATTTTACAGTTCTTACCTATTGTCGCATTTTTCTGTATCTCTACAAAAGTCCCAATTTTACTTCCATCATCAATCGAACATCCGTAAAGATTAACAAAATCAAATATTTTAACATCTTTACCAAGCTTTACGTTATTTATATTCTTATTGCTCATTCTTCACCTGAATTATTACTTAATAATTTGGAAATTAACTTTAGGGAAAGATAAACTAATTAAATTAATGAAAGAAAATAACTTATATCCAAACTAACATAAATTGCGGAAAATAAAATAGATGTGAACTGTCCGGTAATTCGTAATTTTTGTTTAAATCTCCCCACTAAAAAAACTTTATTAAACTAATACTAGGTTATCCAGTTCGACTATTTTACCCATATTGGAAATGGAGAGATCACATGCCTCTAGAATTTTCACTACTTCCAAACCTTCCTTACCGCCGGACAGGGGAGGTCTGTTCTCATTAATTGCTCCAATAAATTCATTGGCCCCAAGTGCCAATGCTTCGGTTTGGTTTATTTTCGGTGAGAACATATCCCCGATTCTATATTGAACTAGAGCCTGATGTATACTTTCTGTAGTTGGAAACTCAACTCCGCTGTCATATACTTTTATTTTTTCAAAATTTTCCATGTCATCATAAACCAGCATTTTCTTATCGCCACCGACTATAATTCTTCTGATTTTTACGGGGGATACCCAGTTTACGTGAAAATGTGCGAAACAATTATCTTCAAAATATACACTTATGTGGGCAAGATTTTCTTTCCCGTTAAAATTGGCAATTCCATTTGCGCTAAGAGCTTTTATTTTATGTTTTTCTAAGAGGTGATTCATTATTGAAAGATCATGCGGAGCTAGATCCCAGACTACATTTACGTCCCTTTGGAACAACCCCAGATTAATTCTTTCCGAATCGAAATAAATAACATTACCGAGCACATTATTATCAACGAGCTCTTTCATCTTTCTAACTGCACCGTTGTAAATAAACGTATGATCTACAAAAATCTTAAGGTTTTTACTCTCTGCAATATCAATTAATTCTTCCGCTTCATCTGAAGTTGCAGTGAAAGGTTTTTCAACCCATATATGTTTGCCGGCTTCTAATGCTTTTTTACCAAAGAAATAGTGTGTATCTACCGGTGTTGCTATTACTATTGCGTCAGTGTCTGAATTTATAAGATCCATACAGTCATTCGTTAGCACAGCTGCAGGAAATTTCTCTTTTATATTTTGAAGTCTGCTTTCCTTCAAATCACAGGCAATAACTTTCTTGACTTCTTTCTGAGCCAGGAAATTTCTAACCAAATTAGGTCCCCAGTAACCTAAACCAATTACCCCTATTTTCATATTCTAGCTCCTCTTAAAAGTTCTTTCCGAATTGTAAAATATTTGTTGCCTATTTAGCCCCTCTAGCAGACAAAATGGCAGGAATTGTTTGAAACATTAATTGAAGATCAAACCATGGTGACATATTATTAATGTAATACAAATCAAGAAGCACACTTTCCTTGAAAGATACTGAGCTTCTGCCCCAAACCTGCCATACACCTGTGCAACCAGGGACAACAGTAACTCTTCTTTTTTGCCACTTGTCGTAAATTTCATATTCGTACGGTAAACAAGGACGCGGTCCAACTAAGCTCATATCACCTTTTAATACGTTCAAAAGCTGTGGTAATTCATCCATAGATGTTCTTCGGATTAATTTACCTATCCAAGTTACTCTGTCTCCATTAATAATCTTTGTTTTCAGTTCGTTATTTTCGTCTTTTATAAAGTTTATCATCTCTTTTTTTCTGTAATCATCCTCACCCTCAAGTACAACCATAGACCGGAATTTATAAAATTTAAATTCCTTGCCCAGTTTTCCAATTCGTTTCTGTATGAAAAAGATCGGACCCGGTGATGATATTTTAATAAGAAATGATATAATTAGCATCAACGGTGAAAAGAATATTAAGGCAAAAGCAGAAATTGTAATATCAAAACTTCTTTTCATCGCAATTGTAAAAGAGTTATTATAGCGAGAAGATACGTCAATGACGGGAACATCGAAATATTTTTCTGTCTCCATCGTTCTGGTGACAACATCAAATATTTCCGAACTAACCCGCACATTTACGTTCAAACTCTTGCAGTAGTCAATTAATTGGAGAGTACGCTCAATATCATCATAATTAACGGCAACTATAAGCTCATTAACATTGTAATATTCTATCATGTCTTTTAAATGATGGGTATGACCAATTATTCTCTTACCTATTACAATTTCTTCGTTTATTTCTTTTTCATCATCTATAAAACCAAGAATGTTTAATCCTATCGGATTTTCGTACATAAGTTTGGTGGCGAGCATTTTACCGGATTTCCCATCGCCTATAATTATAACGTTTCGCTTAAACCTTGTGTTGCTGAATTGTATAAATAATATTCTCAAAAGTTCAATACGAATTATATATAACGAAGGAACCGATGTAAGAACAAAAACAAAAATCAATAGTTTGGAATTGAAAAAAGCATAGTTTTCAATTAATAACGATATGAGAATCACACTAAGTGCACCGTAATAAAATGCTTTAAGTATCTGCGCCAGGTGTGCTGCCCGGGTAATGAGTATATTTACCCTGTATAAGCCGTTGTACTGAAAAATGACTATGAATGTAAGTGCCAATAGGAAGAATGCTACACTCATGGAAAATGATTGGGTAATAAAATCAAATAAAGAAATGTTGGGATTAATTCTGAGAATGTATGCAGAGAATAGGAAGCACACATATAATACAATCACATCCGCTATACCGAAAAGATACTTGAACGACGGAATTTTTTTCATAAAGTATAAATTACCCTCAAAAGAGATGTTTTTAAGCTTAGTTTTTCTTAAAGAATTGATTGATTATGTCTAAAATTGTGCCATACTCAATATTATTTTTTTGTTAATATTTTATTGAATTACTATTGTAAGGAATCTTTGCGGTTTCAAAATGAGAAATTAATTGGTGAGCGAATTGAATATGAGACAATCACTTACGGATTTGATTGAATCTTAATAGTTAAGTAATATTAAGTAGTATACTGATTATTTTAATAGAGCATCCGGTAAATAAACAAGTAGCTGATAAAAGTTAAGTTGTGCTAATTGAACTAATTCACTAGAAAGAACTTTCTGATTTTATCAGATACATATTCTATTTGGTCATTAGTGAGTTCCGGGTACATCGGTAACGATAATCCCCCTTCAGCAAGTTTTTCAGAGACCGGAAAATCCCCCTTTTTATAACCAAGATTCTCAAAACATTTTTGTTGGTGAAGTGGAACAGGGTAATGCAAACCAGAAGCAATTTTATTTTCCTGCAGATAATTTTTTAAACTATCTCTCGATTTTTGGACTTTATTGGTACTATCATTTAAAATTCTAAGAACAAATAGATGATATACGTGTTTCACTCCTTCAGCCTCAAAAGGCAGTTCTATTCTGTCCAAATCATTCAGTAATTCCTTGTATTTGGCGGCTACACGCCTTCTTTCATTAGTCCAATTTTCTAAATATTTAAGTTTCACACCTAAAACCGCACCCTGAATTCCCTCCATTCGGTAATTGTGTCCCATAGTTTCGTGGTAGTACTTTTCTGACTGTCCATGCTCTCTTAGCATCCTTATTTTTGCTGCGAGCTTATCATCATTGGTAACAACTGCACCCCCCTCACCATAAGCACCGAGATTTTTGCCCGGATAAAAACTAAACGAAGTTGCCTCCGATAAACCACCAACCTTTTTGCCTTTGTATTCCGCCAAATGAGCCTGAGCAGCATCTTCTACCAGAATAATATTTTTAGCTTTTGCAATCTCTTTTAGAGCATCCATATCCGCTGGCTGCCCGTAAAGATGAACCGCTACTATAGCTTTCGTTTTGGATGTTATCGCGTCTATCACCTTTTCCGGATCCAAATTGTAAGTTTTTTTGTGACAATCAACAAATACAGGTTTTGCTCCGCAAAGCGTTGCCCCCCAAGCAGTAGCAATAAAGGTATTTGCTGGAATTATTACCTCATCCCCAGGCTGAATGTTTAATGCCCAAAGTGCAAGATGATTCCCATCCGTGCCTGAGCTTGTACAAATACAATGCTTTACATTATGTGCTTTTGCAAAATTATTCTCAAAATCTGAAACTGCTTTTCCCAGTATGAAAGCAGTATTATCAATCACTTCTTGAATGGCTTTATCTACTTCCTCTTTGATTGATTTGTATTGTGCTTTTAAATCGAGAAATGGAACTTCCAACACTGTCCTCCGTCTATAGCTTTTAAATTTTTAGTATAGCAATATACAATAAACGTGCAAAGTTGAATAAATAGAATTGAGTCAAAATATTGCCAGGTGTAAAATAAATTTATTTTGATTTGACTTTATTTTTATACGATTTAAAGCTTAATTTTTTTTGAAAATAATAGGATTATAAATTCAAAAAATTTTATTGAAAGACTTTCGTCCTGTTCTGAAGCAGGCGGACCACTTTTTCTCATTTTAATATTTTAATGAGATTCTTTTTGGGTTACATCTGGGCAAAATTCTCTTGATAATGGCACAGATGTTGAATTTTGAATTTAATGTAAACTATTTCATTGTTTAAATTAAATTTAGTTATTTTTAGGTTGTCATAAATTTTACCCGGATAATAACATTTATTTTTCATTAAGATTCGTTTTTATAATTAATTTTTTAGGCTGGTGAATAAATTTAACTTAATAATTTTTGGTCTGATTAGTTTGAGTTTAGTACCTACTTTGAATTCGAATGCACAGGAACTTAATCCCGGTGATGGCATCCGATTGATATTTTTAGATGTCACCGATCCTGTATCCGGAGATTATTACATTCAACCTGATGGAAAATTACAATTACCTATAATTGGAATAATATCTACGGTAAACAAAGATTTTCCTGAAGTTAAAGAAGAAATTTTTAACAAGTATAATTCATTTTACAAAAATCCTGAACTGACAATTTTAGCTCTTTTTAGAGTTAATATTCATGGGGAAGTTAAAACTCCGGGTTATTATTATGTTACAGAGGAACAAAAGCTTACTGGTATACTTGCTCTGGCCGGTGGAACAACTAGCGATGCTGACTTAGACAATGTTTATATTATCAGGAATGATCAGGAAATTGAACTAGATGTTGAAACACTAATGATGGAAGGCAACACAGTGAGCGATTTTGGCTTGCTCTCGGGAGATCAAATTTATGTTCCAAGATCGTTCTGGGCAGATCCAGCCAGATTTACCTGGATATTTTCTGCTATTGCTGTTATCGCTACTGTTATTGCGTTAGTTGTAAGATGAATTAGATAAAACCACTATTGTTGTCAAGGGTCTTTTCAGTAGGAAATTATAATGAATAAATATCGAGCAAACTCAACAGGGAGAAGAGATAAGTCTTTAATCGAAATTATATACATCCTCTACCGGAGGAAGTACATAATAATATCAAGTGTATTTATTATTGCCGCATTAGCAGTATTATTCAGCTATATTACATCCCCAGTATATCGAGCAAGCGCTTTATTGAAAAAAGAAACTATTCAAGATAGTAAATCATCGAATGAGTTTTATGAAATAGTCAAAATGCAGACTCAGGATGAAATTGAAACGGAGATAGAACTGGTAAAGACTGGGGAGGTTCTTGGAAATGTTGTTAATGAGCTAAATCTTTTCCTGAGCTTCAAAAAGTTTGTAACTCAAAGCGGGGAAGAGTATGAATTAGAAAAGACTACACTGGACTATAACAACCCTAAATTTAACACCGAAACTTTACCTTTTAACTTACCTAATTTCATTTTCGTTCACCTTAAAAAGAATAAAGACGGAGATAAATTTTATATCGAGAAAGTGAGCAAAAGTGAAATTAAATTATTTGAGGCTGAGACCAATAAGTTAATTCAATTGGGGAAATCAAATTCTTTTAATGTAGATTCAAATGGCTTGCCAATTAGGGAGCCAATCTTAGAAAATTCAAATATTGAGAAAAATTCTCACGGTGCGAATAATTATATAGATTTCAATTCACGTGTTGCAGATATCAGACTTTCCTGGGACGGAGTACCTGTAGGTACGAAATTCTACTTTGATATCTCGTCGTATCTTTCAACAATTACAAACCTGGGCAAGAAGATCTCTGTTGATAGAAGAGGTAAGACAAACATTTTTGAGGTTTCGGTTAATGCATCTTCACCTTATTCAGCTTCGCTATTAGCTAATTCAGTAATTGAAAAATTTAGAGAATCACGAATTGAACAAAAAAAGCAGACTATACGATACTCGTTTGGCTTTATTGATGAGCAGCTTCAGCAAATGCAATTAAAACTTAGAGAAGCAGAGGATAATCTTAGTCGGTTTAAATCTTCCGGGCAAATAACAACAATTGATGCAAGTTCTACTGAGGTTATTAAATTCCTTAGCAGTCTTGAAACTGCGAAGATGAATACGGAATTGGAGCTTACCGGATACAAGAAAAAAATTCAAGATATGCAGAGTGAATTGGAAACAAGCGGATACTTTGATCAGAGTTTTTTATCACCTGAAGGAACTGTATCCGGTACTAATCCCTTTTCTTCACTTCTGACGCAGGTTTCTAATTTGGAACTGAAAAAACTTGAATTACTGCAAAAGCGCACAGAGGATCATCCTGATGTTATAAACATTAACCAGCAAATTGAACTTGCCAAGGAGAAGCTCGCATCATATAATCAAAATACATTAACCGCATACCAGATTATTGTTAATTCCCTGGATAAAAAGTTAATCGATATTAGTAATATGATGTCTAAATACGAAGTGAAATTGGAAAGGTTACCAGGACAGGAAAACATGTTAGCACGGTTGATCAGAGAAAAGGATGTTTATGAAAAGATGTTTACTCTGCTCTTAGATAAAAGAGAGGAAATGAGATTGGCAGAGCTTTCAAAGTTACAGGATATTGTAGTCGTTGACGCTGCAAAAGAACCTTTAAGCCCGATCTCCCCACGTAAAATGATGAACGTTTTTATAGGAATAGTGTTGGGTGGTCTCATTGGAATAATAGGTATTTTTCTCATCGAATTAAAAAATAGTAAGTTGGTTGATCTGGATGAAATAGAGGAGGAGTTTCAAATCCCGATATTTGCATTGATACCTTCTTATTCCAAAAAAATCAGGGATAAAATAGAAACTGCAACTGATAGTAAAGACAAATTTGTCACCTTAATTGATGAACAAGATGGATTTAGAGAAAGTTTTAGATTACTTAAAACTAAAATTCGTATTCATTCAGAAGGAAGAGAAAAAGTATTTATGATAACCAGTTGCGAGGAAAATACTGGAAAAACAACCATTGCTGCTAATCTGGCTCTTTCAATAGCACAGGAAAACCAAAGAGTTCTTCTTATTGACTGTGATTTAAGGAAAGCACAATTATCAAAGATGTTTGGTATGAACATTCACGAACCCGGTTTAATTGATTTTCTGTCAAAAGACGTTGCTCCCTCAATTTATACAAGCGTACTAAAAAGATTAGATGTACTACCTACAGGTGGTATTAGTGAAGATTCCAGTCATCTTCTTAATTCTGAAAGAATGAAATTGCTTTTTAATTCGTTTGATGCTTCCGTTTATAATTACATTATTGTTGACACACCACCGGTAACAAGAGTTGTTGATACATTAGTGTTGGGTCGTTACATAAGGGATGCTCTTCTCGTTGTCAGACCGAGTTTGTCCTATAGTGAAGCTGTTTGGGGAGGAATTCAGGAAATGATTCAGGCGAAAATTAAAATTAGAGGTTTGATTGCAAACGGGGCGGAGATAAAGCAATCTTACTATTATAGATACCGTTATGGTTATGGTTATGGTTATAGTGATAGTGATAAACTTTCCAGGAAAAATAAACGAACTGAAAGAAGTTCCCCTCAGATACAAAAGGTCAACTTGAAATCACTATCAGGAACTTAGAAATAACTACTCCCTTTTTATCAACTTGATACTTGTGGTTCATTTCTTCTCATAAATAATATTATTTATCTGCAATAACTAAAAATTTACTGTGCTATTATGGTACATAAATTGATTTGAATTTACTATTCAAGCAGATAAAATGATGAATATATAAATAGAGCTAAAGGTGATGTTTTTAGTTACCTTATTGGTTATTAAAATGTATTGGTAGAAAAGCATTATTACAAATATTACTTTACCTGAATAAATTACACATTTACGAAGAACACGCAATAATTATAGCTAAAAAGTCCCTTATTTGAATAAAGAAGAGAAAGTTAAAAATATTATTATCAAAGAATTGAGCTCCCTGATATGGGTCAAATAAAAAATGGGCTTAAGTTTCAGGTTAAGCGAGCCGTTTATGGTTTTGGAAAAGTCTTTAAAGTTAGACCAAGCAACTATTCAGAATGTGCGTCAATATGTTGTAAATTTCAGCAATCCGGTATTTTGACCACAACAGGTAAATTCAGTCAGGCGGGAGAAGACCCTGCCGGGATTGTCAATGAATATCAGCGAATAAGCGATATACTCTCTAAAGATAATTCTGACAACGATTTTTATCTATCGTTGAAGCCACCAGCTCTTTTATTTGATCTGGAATTTGCGGCATCCATAGCATCTACAGCTTTTAATAACAATCAAGCTGTTCATTTTGATTCTCATGAACATATTGATGCAGAACCAACAATACAATTACTTGCTCAACTGATGGAACGCTTTGGACTCGAGAAAGACACAAGGAAAGAATGGCGCTACGGCTTGAGCTTACCATCAAGATGGAAGCGGAGTCTTCGTGATGCTCGATGGGCCATTGATAACCATGTAATGCCCCGACTTATTAAGGGGGAGTTTAAAGCAAAGCAAATATCTGAAGAAATGGATCCTCATCGAGGATTCCTTACATTAGTTGACCTGTTTGCCGGGGAAGTTTCACAAATTACAATTGCGACCCATGATTATGATTTGGCTAAAGAAGCTATTTTTCGCACTAAGAAGATGGGCACGCAAGTTCAAATGGAGCTTCTTTTCGGTATGCCGTGTGCCAATATGATTTCGCTTTCTAGGCAAGAGGGGATTCCATTGAGGTTTTATGTGCCTTATGGTGATACCCTTCTTGTATATGGAATACATCATTTATTAACTCATCCACATAAAATATTCAGGCCTGGGATCTTGGAGCTGTTTACTAGTGGTAAATCAAAACTGGCTAGAATCATCAACAATGTATGAAGTATTAACAATTGCAAGAGAATGTAACTTTGAAGAAATATTGGTAATAAGTTTTTATGGAATCACA